>Ga0114975_10002161_pt1 | contig 13557 bp, 6 predicted proteins | sample S_130626_EF_Meta_FD_87031 | JGI IMG/M metagenome (GOLD analysis project Ga0114975, IMG submission 87031) | Freshwater microbial communities from Lake Simoncouche, Canada to study carbon cycling - S_130626_EF_MetaG | ecosystem: Environmental > Aquatic > Freshwater > Lake | place: Lake...
CGAAACTTGAAGCTGTCGTGCTAACTGTGTTGTAATATCCGGAAGGCATCAAACTGCCACCTGAATTGATGTTGCCAATGAGCGGGTTGGAGGTGAGGTAGTTCGTAAATTCTCCATCACCGTTGTACGCGAATACCGCAAAGTGGTAGTTGGTGTTGGCTACAATACCGCTTGGGCGGAATGCTGTGCCGTTACCTACAACAACCACTTGCGCATTTCCGATTACATCACCACGTTGATATTCTGTGCCATCTGCAGGAATTTCGGTAACAGGTGAACCAATGGTGCGGAGCACTACGTAGCCATCGGGATTGCCCGATGCAGACGTGAATGTTCCAGACACGCGGTATGACCTCGGAGCTGCGAAGTTGAGCGCAGAAGGTTGGTTTGCTGGCTCTGTGGCGAATGCACCGCCAATGCCATACAAGTTGATGATGTATGGGTTGGCGTTAGCGTCGTTGTTTTCAATGGTAAGTATTGCATTGCGTGAGCCTGCTGTTGAAGGTGTGAAATCAATCACGAGTGCTGAACTGCTCTGACCCGCAATATCGATAGGCAGTGAAGAAGCCAAAGAATAGTCGGCAGCTGCAGGACCGGAAAAGGAAGCGGATGAAATGTTGAGATTTGTAAGTCCGAGGTTGTTGATGGTGAACGTTTGTGGTGTATTTGAGCCTACCGGAGAGTTGAAGTAAACCGTCTCGCCATTTACAACCGTCCCTGCGCCAAGAAGTACGAGCATCTCTGCACTAGCAGAAACACCTGCAGTGATATTTACGTTGTCGATTCCGACATTTCCGGATACTTTGTTTTCATAGTAGAAACGGAAGTAGCGACTAGTACCGGATGCGTTTTCGATAAAGTTGGTGTAGCTACTAGCGGGAGCAGTAAACGTATGAAGCGTTGTCCATACGTCGCCCATTTCGGATTCTTCCACTAGGAAAGTTCCTCCTGAAAAGCTATTTCCTGTGAGGTCATAGGAAATAGTACCTGGCGTAGTTGCCACATGAATCATGAGGATATCCCCTGTCGCATCGAGTTTATAAGCCGGAGCCGGATTTCCCGATCCCGAATAATACTGTGTTAGGCCATTCACGTTGGTCTCGGACCATCCATCAGGAAGAGTACTGGTTGCGAAGTTCCATGATGCAGGCAAGGTTGCCTGTGCCCAAGCTGCGGCGTTCATGATAACTAGCATACAAAATGCACTTAGTTGTTTCATTTCGATTGTTGCTTATGGTTAAATTAAAAAGTCATTCTTAGAGATGCGGTCATTCTTCTACCCATGCCCATGTAAACAGTTGCAGACGATGCATTGAAGCGTGTTCCATTCTGTGCGTCGGTCATATAAACGGTATTGAGTACGTTGTTAATACCCGTTGTTATAGTGAGTTTTACATCGTAAACGGTGAAGTCATATCCCGCAAAAACATCGAGCAAACCATAAGCGGGCATCTGCCATGATTCACGGTCGCGATTATCATTCACAAGCAGTGTTGGGTCAAAGTTCGCGAAGTTCTTATTGAAATACGTGTAGCGAGTTTTCACGTAGAGTTGTTTAATAATCTCATAGCGCAAACTTCCCGCGAGCTGTGTTTGGGCAGCATCACCAACGTGCACTCCTTTCGCACTGAAGTCGACCACGGCAATGATATTTCCATTTTCATCGGTTACGTTGGCAGTGCTTCCGGACGTTGTGGTCCAGTCACCGAGTGAAATTAATCCCTCGGCTTCTAGATTTTTGATTCCTTTATAGATAAAGTCCAACTCAACCCCTTTGTGCAGAGCATTTAATCCAATGATGTTGTAGTACAACGTTCCATCGGGAGTGTTCACCTGAGGAAGTGAGGACGGTGGTTTATTCTTCCAAACGGTGTAATATGCATTCACGTTTACAGCATACTTGGGATGATGAATGTTGTATCCACCTTCAACAGCATACACCTGTTGGTTACGCGTGTTAATAATCTCTTTATTGTTGTTGTCGAACACCAGATTCATGCGCGGAGGTAAGTAGAGATATCCGGTATTGACAAATACATTGTGATGTTCGTTGATGTTGTAGTTGGCGCCTGTTTTAAAAGTAGCGCCGAGGTATTTCTTCGCAGCAGTGGTTGAATAACGCGCTTCCGATGATTGATTGGTGTAGGTTGTGGCATCGAGGATGTAACGCTGTGATGTGCCTGTTCCGACGAATGTCGTGTCGCCAGATACTGCTAAAGCAGTGGATGCTCCTGCTACCAAGTAATTGGATCCGTCATAAAAGAATCGGTCTCCATTGCCAACTATTTGTTCAAATGTCGAGTCACCGATTACCAAGTCCTTCTTCTTGTAATAATCTACGCGCTGATACGATGTTTGTGAAACGGACGAGGTGAAGAACGCCGTCCACTTGTCTTTTTTGTATTCAAGTTGACCAAAAGCACCACCCCATTTCACGAATGCGTCGTTGAAATAAGTGATTGTGTCGCCCACGCGACGGATGGCATTTTGAAAATTAGGGTCCCCCAGATAAGTACCGTTGATTTGGTTAGCGTTCGAGCTGTTGTCAATCGCGTAATCCGCACCCATCAAGTCATATACGGTTTGGAAGTGCGATCCTTTATAGTAACGGGCATCCACTCCAAACATCGCGTTGAGACTTTTGCGAATCTTATAGTTCCAGGTGGAAAGCACTCCATACCACACGTGGTTGTTGTTACTGGAGCGCAGGTAATTGCTCGCCGGGTGCTCGGTATCATTGTAAAGAGGCGACGGGCTTGCGGTCATGTTGCCATCGTAAACGGCCTGTACATTAAGCTGACCTGTATCCTGCAATTTCCCAATTGTGTTTTTCAATCCCGTACCTCCACCTCGTCCAACGGACATGTACGCAACCGTTGAAGCTGTTAGGCGCTCACCCAGTGTCCAGAAGTGCGAAAGGTTGTATTGAGGTTTGTGGAAGTAATTGACACGGTCGTTAAATTGACCTTTGTTACCAATGCTCGGGAAGGGATTACCCATGTAGGCAACCTCATTTTCAGTTGCCCCCCAGTTTGGGTTGTAGGCCAAGCCACGCTCAACCTGGTTGTATGCAGCTAACACAGAATCGGAGTTAACGCCGAGCTTATCCGAAAATTCTTTGCTATAAATTGCCAGTGGTAAACGGTCGTAGCGCATGCCGTGCTTTTGCGGCGCACCGTTGGCGCTGATACTGATGAGATGATTGGTGAACTGCTTTTGAACTTTCACGAAGTAGGACCAAGCATCCGTAAATGTTGCATCTGCCCAATTGCTGCCCCACTTTCGAGAGCCTGCTACCGTAATGCCCCAACTCTTAGTTGGTCCGAAACTTCCTGAGTTGAATCCAAAAGAAAGTTTATTCAATCCGTAATCGGTGATTTCTTCTTTCACTGAAAGAGCACGTTTTTGATCAATTCCTTTTGTGAGGATGTTGATGGTTCCACCCACTGATGCGACCGCGAGCTTGGAAGCACCGAGTCCTCGCTGTACCTGCATGGTGCGTGTAATGTCGCCCAAACCATCCCAGTTGCTCCAGTAGACCTGACCGTTTTCCATGTCATTAACCGGAACCCCATCCACTAATACGGCAACATTGCGCTGGTCGAAACCGCGGATGGTCACACGGGCGTCGCCACTACCTCCACCTTGTTCAGTTGCATATACACCTGGTGTGCTGTTGAGCAACATGGGCATGTCGCGTGTTCCAAGTTCCTCCTGGATTTTCTTGGAAGTTATGTTGGAATAAGCCACCGGAGTTTCGCGGGCTTTCGCCACGTCGGCCACGATTTCAACTTCCGACAATATTTTGGATTGCAGCGTGAAATTGATAGTGGTGTTTTTCGTAAGGTTGAAACTCTCCTTTAGCTCCTCATACCCTACGAACACCGCAGAAAGCGTGTGCTTACCGGCGGGAAGCGTAATCATAAATGCACCATCAATGTCGGTGATAACTCCTTGGCCTTCGCCAGTGATAACTGTTGCCCCTATGAGTGTTTCTCCGGTTTCACTATCCTTAACGACACCACTCACATCAAACTGTTGTGCAAACAGCGAAATAGAAGACAGGAGCATAGCTGATGCAATTGCGAAGCACTTCATCATAGTGTATGTGAATAAGAATTAAGGCTACAGATTATCGAATAGTGACACGATGCACCGAACTGTGGTTATTGCGGTAGTTCACTCGTACGAAGTAAATACCTGCGGCTTGTGATGCTGTGTGAACCTGCACCAAACGGCTGTTGAGCGCGCTGGTTTCGAAGGCCAACTTCTCACCTAAGAGATTCATCAACTCAACAGAAATGATGCTTTCGTTGGCTTGAATAAAGAGGTGGCCGTTGCTGGTTGGGTTGGGATAAACCGAAGTCTGAGTTGTGTTGAAGTCGTCATTGACGTTCTGCGCAACATAGCAGTCGCAGGTGTGGCTTCCGAGTCCTGTCCATGTTTCGTTTGGAAGTGAATCGTACTCCAAGGTGACATTGAAATAAGGGGTTGGGTTCACGGTTACACCTTGCGTTACGCTAGGCTTGCGCACGAGTGTTTGATCTTTTGTCCACCAGGCACCTACGCTTCCATCGTATGGGAATTGATCACTCCATGCCTGGCCTGAAACCATAGCCGGGTCGCCAATCATTCCGAAAATGTCTATGTAGTTCCAGTTGGAACCATCGAATTTTTGAAGCGACACAGCGTCGTTGCCGTTGAAGTACATCGAGTAGCTCACGTTGTAATCAGGGCAAAGGAAAGTGTCAGCGAGGGCTTGAAGGTCGAGGTCTACTGCGCATTCATTGCCAGGGCAAGGCTGGCTTGCATCACGTTTGTCGATAACGATTACAAATACATCATGGCTATTAATTACATGATTGCCGAGATTAATCATAGCCTGTGAGTTGGCCTCACCCGCAATTGCACCAGTGCCGTTGTTGTAGCGCACCAAACGATAATTTCCGTTGAGCGCAATAGGAGAAGCGGTTGGATTGTAGAGTTCCAGCGCCTTATTGTTGTTTGAACCCTCTGCATATTCAGAGATAATCAAATCGGAACAGGCTTGAGCAAAAAGTCCAATTTGGCTCAAGAAAGCAATGATAAAGAATAAAGATTTTTTCATGTTTGTTTGGTTTAGCAAGCGGCCAAAAGTAGAAACAAGCGCGGCAAGTACAACGCCCGCCCATAAACTTTACTCAAAATTTCCGAAGTATTAAGTTTTGGTTTATGTGGGCCACCCTCCCCGAATTTAAGCGTCTGATTATCAGGGCACCGATAAATAACAATGAATAGTTGGCAGACGTAGCTTTTTAGTTGGTATCTCTCGCTTTTCGTTTTAACTTAGCCACCCTCTGAAAACTGAGAATTTATTTTTGAATTTGATCAAAATTTTATGCGAATGAAAACGATAAAAGGGCTGCTATTGGCCTGTATGGCGTTTATTACAATAAACGCAAGTGCAGCTTGGGATATTTACAAATCGGGGCTTAGCGTAAACGGTGGTTACTACGACTGCCAGCTCGATGGGTTGTCCCCCAATTTCCAAAACACCTTTTTTGGAAGATACACGTCGGCAGGAACTATTACGGTAAACTTCGCTGAGGTCTTGACCTTCAAAAACGCTGCGTCCAACGTATGCACGGCCACCATGCGCTACCGTGTTTATCGTACGTGCGACACTGCTCCTGCGTTCAGTTCTCTGGCCTTGTCATTCTGCTGTAACTTTGGAGGAACAGACTGTTCAGGCGGTGCTTGTGGTCCGGATGTTTCGAATACCGGCGACCAGAAATGGCGCGCGGTGCCAAGTTCTACATTGAATCTTTTGAGTGGCCTCACTCAGTCGGGCATGTATGTAATTGAAGTTTATTTCGAAGCAACAGGCGATGATTCCGGCGGATGCACAAATACTAAATTCTCAAGCAATGGAGGCGCCAATTACCGAGCGTATTTTGAATACGAGGTAAACGATTATTTCGGCGATTCAAACTTTACTTCTCCAACCTGGAGCGGTGATGCGGCTAATTTTTCGGTTGCAAACAACTCTACAACTTCAGGCTTGACAGGTAGCGAAGCCAACAGAACACATACACCAAAATTGAATGTTGCTTCCGGTTCGGGTTCACAATACATCAGCACACAAATCGCAACGTGGGATTCTCAGCAGGAATGGTATTTCTGGGTGGGCCGCGATGGGGTAGGTGGCGCACCTTCTGACCTCGACGCGAATAACCAGCAAGCCATTTATCTGTATGCGAATGAATCGAACTTGGAGTCGGGCACAGTAGACGGCTACCGAATTTTACTTGGCCAAACGGGTACATCTTACATTCGCTTGCAGCGCATCGACAATGGCACGGCTACAACGCTGTTTACCTCAACAAGTGGAATTCCTTCAGCGCTTACGGATTATGGTGTTACCTTCAAGGTAACACGCACCCAGCTTGGAGTATGGACTATTTACACCTCGACACTTCCTACGAACAGCGTAAACTCACAGGCTACGCCTACGCCCAATAGTTGCCCGGAATCCCTTTCTACAGTGAATCAAGGCGGTGCTACGGATAATACGTACGAGCCTTCTGCCAATGGCCATTTCGGCTTCATGGCTATTCACGATAATACGGCTGAAGGTCGCGCTGCTGCTGAGTTTGATAGCTTCCGATTCCGTGCATTGCCCCCCGACACTTATGTTGCTTTTAACGGTGCTGTGAGTGGTTCTGTAACGGAGGATGCAACGCTGGCGAATAACTACGCAATAGGTGTCGACATCTTCAACCCTTCAAGCACGTCTGCCACAAGCGTTCAAATCACTCTCACCGGCGATGCAACGCGAGTTGGCGGAGGTCCAAATCCTTCAACAGCCTACGCGGCAAGCTATGCCACTCAAACATTGACTTGGGCTGCTGGAGCAAGCGGTACCAAATACATTTACATCGATCCTTCCAACAACGCATTATGCGATGATATCGCCAGTCTGTTGTTCCGCTTGCAAAGCGTAAGTGGCGGCACGAATGCCTTCCTAGCGGATGCTGATAGCCTTGATTTGTCAGTCGTTGACGATGATTCGGGATATGAGACCCTAGTGAATCAAGATTTTAACTCAGGTAGCCTCAGTGGTTGGAAAACCAATGGAACTGCCTGGAGTGCCAATTCAACTTCACCTATTGAAGGCACACACTCGGCTCGCCATAGCACGCAGGCTATAGCCGGTCAATCTTCACTTGCATATCCGATTGATGACGCGAATTTGGTTGGTATTACCACTACTTGGCGCTTCGAAGTGGCCTTCGCAAATGATGCCAGTGCCAACAACAACTTCCAGATTTTCCTCGCCGCTAACGACTCGAATTTCTACAGCGCGGGTGTAGATGGTTATGCTGTTGTAATTGACCAAAGCTCTTTGCCTTCTGCCGGTACAACCGATTACATTCGATTGTACCGTGTAACCGATGGAGCTTACGCTTCTACCCCCATAGTGAATTCAACTACTGATTGGGTAGACAACGTGAATGGCGGAACCCGTGTAGGAATTCAGGTTACGCTTGATGAAGATGGAACCTGGGGCTTGAGCGTAGACAACAACGGCGGCTTCGATGGTTTGACTTCTCTGGGCACAGGCACCGATGCATCGGGCGGGGCAATCACCTTCCCAATTGTAAAATACTTTGGAGCACGATTTAAATACCTCGCAGCTGCTTCTGATTTGTTCCGAATCGATGATGTGTCGGTGGTTCAATCAGGTTGTAAGCGCTTGTGGTACAGCCAAGGCACAGGAAATTCGAATGCGGCTATTTGGGCTCCAACAGCTGTTGGTACTGCTCAAACAGTGGTTTCCGGTCGCTATGACCGCTTCCAGATTCAATCGGGTCACACGGTAACAGCAACAGGTACATGGTTGCTAAATGACCTTTCGATCAACACAGGAGCTACACTGAGCGCCGGTAGCAGTGAGATGCGTGTGCATGGAAACTGGATCAACGAAGGAACTTTCACACCCGGAACTTCAACCGTTGTGTTCAAAGGACAAGCAGCGCAAACTATTGGTTTTGCAATTGGCGCATCAACAACAACATTCAACAATTTGACAATCGATAACGATGGTTCCAACGTGAGTCTTACACCTTCGCTTGTTTCAGTGAATGGTGTTGTATCCATGCTGGAGGGCACGCTGCAAACCAATTCGAATTTGAGATTGGTTTCTAACTCGAGCGGATCTGCCTCTATTGGCGAAATCAAGTCGGGCGCGGCCGTTTCCGGCAACATTGAATTGCAACGTTATATTCCTTCTATCCCAAGCTCACAGGGCTATTGGTTTAACTTGGCTTGTCCTATTCAAGGTCAAACCGTTGCTGCTTGGAACGACGATATTGTTACTACGGGATTCACTGGTTCAGACTATCCTTCATACGGATTCAACAACGTACAGTACTACAACGAGTCGGCTTCAGGCACCATGAACACCGGTTATGTTGGTGTAACCAACGTGACCAATGCTTTGGAAAGCAACCGCGGTTATTACATCTGGTTGGCCGGTGCTGTTCAGAACCTCGACAATACAGGGTTGATTCAGAGCGGACAGGTTTCAATTCCGTTGAGCTATACAGTTACTTCGCCAGGGGGTATTTTCGACTACGGTTGGAACCTCGTTGGAAACCCGTATCCATCCGAAGTAGACTGGAATTTGGCTTCAGCATCACTCACAGGACCGAAGGTTTACTATGTGTTCGACTACCAAACGAATTCTTACAAGTTCCGCAATGCGACAACGAACACAGGAACTGCATCGCGCTACATCGCACACAGCCAGGGCTTCTTGGTTAAAGTGAATGGCACGGGACAGAACCTTGTCTTCCAGGAAACGCATAAAACGAATACAGGAGCTGCATTTGAGCGCAGCGAAGACGCGAACAACGCATTCGTTGCCTTGCGTTTCTCGAAGGGCTCATATTCTGATGAAAGCATGATTGTTTTCTCGGACGATGCAGAAGTGAATTATGACGCATGGGACGTTGCCGACCTTCAAAGCCCGGTGGCTGAGTCGGTGGAAATGACCCTGCAAGCTGCTGATGGCGCTCCATTGGCGCAGGATGCTCGTCCATACAACGACGCTGTTGAAATACCGGTAGTGCTCGACATGCCTGAGGCAGGTGTGTATACGTTCACAGTTGTTGATGTGCAAAATCTTCCACTGGGAGCATGCCTCACAATGGAAGATGTGCTGACCGGAGCAATTACAACCCTGTCTTCTGGAACCATCGTGACAGTGGAAGTAACAGAAGCCTTCCAGGGCGTTCGATACATCATTCGCTCAACACCGGCCGCCACTACCATCGTAACCGGCAGCTCATGCAATGGCTTGGCTGATGCTTCTATTGATGTGAATGTTCCTTCTTCTGATTGGAGCGTTTCGCTCAGCGCTGAAAACGGTTACGAATTCATGGCACAAGGTGCAGTTACGTTCGATCACCTCGAAGCCGGAGCATATTTATTGCAAGTTGAACACTCTACATGCGGAGTTTCATCTGCGGTAATTCAAGTAGAGCAACCCGAAGCAATTCGCACTCAAATAACAGGTACAGAGCCTGTAGAATGCAATCAAGGAAATTCCGGTATGTTCACATTTGAGGTTGAAAACGCTCATTGGTTTACCTATGAAGTGCGCAACGAACAAAATGAGGTTGTTCGCACAGCCAACGTGGAAGGTAACCAGGCACTCGTGGAAGGCTTGACTGCAGGACTTTACACCGTTCATGTTTTCACTCCTTGCACGCAAGAAGTTCTGGAAGTTGATTTGCGCGATGCACAAGCAAATACGATTTCTGTTGAGCAACAAGTTGTGTCTATGGCCGACAATCAATTTGCGGCACAATTGAATGCGACACTCACGCAGCCGGGCATTTGCACCTGGAGTTTCTCGAATGGTGTTGTGTTGAACGGTAATGAAACGCAAGTAGTCCTTTCGAATGGTGAAGCAATGACCTATACGGTGTCTTGCCAAGGTGTTTGTAATGCAACAGCAACCGGAAGTGTTCAGGCATTGAGCCTTCAGGATGATGTGGCATCAGCCCAAAGTATCTCGTTCTCTCAAACTACCGGCAGCGTTCGCCTCATGTTCGAAAACATCGAAACGCAGCAGGTAAGTGCTCGTTTATTTGACGCACAAGGTCGCTTGGTTGAAACAACATCGTTTGTAATTACAGGCGGTTCACAGCGTGAATGGTTAACAAGCCAACTGAGCAAAGGCTCATACACGTTGGTGTTGAGTTCCGGAAACGACGCTTTGTTTACACAGAAGTTTATCAAGTAATTCGATATGCCAAATTTGAAACCCCGTCGTAGTGCGGGGTTTCTTTTTTTATTATGAAACGAAATCGATATGCCGTAATAGTAGCTGCAGGCATTGGCAAGCGCATGGCTGCGCCGGTTCCCAAGCAGTTTCTATTGCTTGCGAGTAAGCCGCTGCTCATGCACACGTTGCAACGATTGCACGCTTTCGATGCGAGCATGAAGTTGTTGTTGGTGCTGCATCCCGACTATTTCGGTTATTGGCAGGAGCTTGTTGCCGAACACGAATTCGCCATTCCACACCAATTGATTGAGGGAGGCGCTGAGCGCTTTCACTCCGTGAAATGCGCGGTAGACTCCATTCAGGATGACTCAGCGATTGTAGGCATACATGACGGCGTGAGACCACTCGTGGGCATGGAAACCTTGCAGCGTTGCTACGATGCTGCTGCGGCACTTGGCAATGCAGTGCCTGTGGTTGCAGTTAATGACAGTGTGCGCATGCTGGAGGGAGAGAGTAATCATGCCGTTGACCGTTCGGTGTATCGTATCGTTCAGACACCGCAGTGCTTCCAACTTTCGCTGTTACAAGAGGCGTTTAAACAAGCGTATTCAGCATCTTTTACCGACGACGCTTCTGTTATGGAAGCTGCGGGTCATGCAATACACTTGGTGGAGGGCAATCGGGAGAACATTAAAATTACCACACCCGAAGACCTGCGCTGGGCGGAGGTTATGCTACAGCTCGCTTGATGCAGCCCTTGGCTTTACTCCTTGATCATCGGGAATGCCCAGGTAGATGAAGCTGTTCCAGGGCCAATTGCTTTTTTTGCGGGCAACGAAAACGAGTGCTACAAAGGTCAGCGATGCAAGGCTGTAGAAAGCCCAATGACTAAAGACACTGTTTTCAGGTGTTTCAAGCGTTCCGAAGTATTGAAACATGAAAAAGGCCGTTGCATTGTTGATGAAATGCGCCAAAATGGAACTCCACAAACTGCCGCTCCACACCACGAAATATCCCAGTAATGCGCCCATAATCATGCGTGGCAAAAAACCGTAGAACTGCACATGGATGAGGCTGAAGAGGATGGCCGTAATCCAAACCGCCGCATGGATGTTACGGGTCATTTTCGCCAAAAGCGGCATCATTACTCCGCGAAAAACCAACTCTTCACAAAGAGCGGGAATAATGGCAATACTCAAAAATGCAATCGCAACAGGAACTCCGGATGCAGGATCCAGGAACATGCGGGTCATTTGCTGCGCTAGTTCTTCCGTCGGTTTGAAGGTACGTTCGAGCCATGAGTTTTCAGGAATGAGAAGGCCATTCACAACTGCTGAAAGGTCGATGATGGGTGCTGCGGTGATGATGAGAAGCGGGGCGATTACTATGTAGATACCCGGATTTGCGAGCGAAAGGTTGTGAATCGATGCACCCCCAAACAGCAAGAAGAAAAGCAACACGGGCAGCGCGAAACCTACGAGCTGCGTAATGTTGTTCATCCAGATGAGTGCGTGTGCATACTTCGATTCGGGTTGGGAAAGCACAAGGGGCAAATCTTCCAGCGGAATACCGAACACGCTAGTGCCAATGCCCATTGCCACGATGGTTCCAAACCCTATGCACGTGAGTGTGAGTGCCATGAATAGGATGAGTTGGGGCGTTGCGCCTAAGCCTCGTAAGATTGAGTTCATGCTACAAAGGAAGCAAAGTATCTTTGCACTCCATTTTCAGAATGATTAAAATTGGTAACATAGAGCTGCCGGATTTTCCACTTCTGCTTGCGCCCATGGAAGACGTGAGCGATCCGCCCTTTCGTTTGGTGTGCAAGGAGAATGGTGTTGACCTCATGTATACTGAGTTTATCAGCAGTGAAGGCCTTATACGTGACGCTGCAAAGAGCCGAATGAAGCTCGATATTTTCGAGTATGAAAGGCCAATCGGTGTGCAGATTTTTGGAAGCGACACTGAAACGATGGTGAAGTGTGCTGAGATAATCGAAGCCACCCAACCCGATTTGCTCGATATCAATTACGGTTGCCCTGTAAGCAAGGTGACATGTAAGGGGGCCGGTGCGGGTATTCTGAAGGATATACCCAAAATGGTCTCCATGACAGAGGCGATTGTAAAGGCCACCAAGCTGCCCGTAACCGTGAAGACACGCCTTGGCTGGGATGAAGAAAGCAAGAATGTTGTGGAGGTTGCGGAGCGTTTGCAAGACATCGGTATACAGGCGCTCACAGTGCACGGCCGCACGCGTGTGCAGATGTACAAGGGCGAAGCCGACTGGACGCTCATTGCACGCATCAAAGAAAACCCGCGCATGCGCATCCCGATTTTCGGTAACGGCGACATTGATTCACCGGAGAAGGCTGTGGAATACAAAAACCGATACGGAGTGGATGGTGTAATGATAGGCCGCGCCAGCATTGGTTACCCGTGGATATTCAACGAAATCAAACACTTCGTAAAAACCGGAGAAAAACTTCCTCCGCCCACCGTAGCCATGCGCGCAGAAGCGTGCAGAAGGCATTTTGAATTCTCACTTAAATGGAAGGGCCCTGTGTTGGGTGTACTCGAAATGAGAAGGCACTACAGCAACTATTTCAAGGGGCTGCCGCATTTCAAAGAAGACCGCATGGAGTTGGTTACGACCAACGATGCCGAAGTGATTCTCAGAAAACTCGAGCAAATCGTAACCAAATACGACGGGGTCGATTTCTTGATTTAAACGTTTCTACTTGAGATCGCGGCCGAGGTCTGTGCGATAGTATTTGCCTCTCCAGTTGATTTTTGCAGCGTTTTCATACGAGTTGTGCAAGGCATCGTGAATATCGCTGCCATAGGATGTTACGGCAATAACACGTCCGCCGTTGGTTTCCAAAACGCCGTTGGTTGATTTGGTCCCCGCATGAAATACGAGGCTTTTTTCTACCGCATCCAATCCTGTTATAGCGTCTCCTTTTGCATATTCTTCCGGATAACCGCCTGCAACGAGCATCACGGTTGCCGCAGCTCTCGCATCTGTCGCTACCGTCATGCCTTTGAGGTTGCCTGTGGCCGCGGCTTCGAGCAAGGGCAGCAGATCACCGGCTATGCGCGGCATTACAACCTCCGTCTCAGGATCGCCCATACGACAGTTGTACTCAATCACATACGGATCACCTTTTACACGGATGAGTCCGAAGAACACGAAGCCTGTATAACGCATGCCTTCTTCCTGTATTCCGCGAATGGTAGGCTTTACGATGCGCTCTTCAATTTTCTGCATGAAATCGCTGTCGGCA
>Ga0114975_10002162_pt1 | contig 13554 bp, 15 predicted proteins | sample S_130626_EF_Meta_FD_87031 | JGI IMG/M metagenome (GOLD analysis project Ga0114975, IMG submission 87031) | Freshwater microbial communities from Lake Simoncouche, Canada to study carbon cycling - S_130626_EF_MetaG | ecosystem: Environmental > Aquatic > Freshwater > Lake | place: Lake...
GCCACCTTGGACTCCATAGGCTTTCCCTAATGTACCATTGACTATGTCAATACGGGATTGTAGCCCAAGCTCTTCGACCTTCCCACCACCGTGGGGACCATAGAGTCCTACCGCATGTACTTCGTCGATATATGTAATGGCACCATACTTATCAGCTAGGTCACAGATCTCTTTGATATGCCCTACATCGCCATCCATTGAGTAGACTGACTCGAACACAACGCAGGGTGTATTACCCACTAGACGAACAGCACTGAGCTTGTCTTCTAGGTCCTGTAAGTCGTTGTGTCTAAAAATACTTTTAGGAGCCCGGCTGTGAATCATACCAATCACTAGACTGTTATGATTTTCACTGTCCGAAACAAAATGTATATTTGGAATAATTTTGCTTAAAGCAATCAGTGTCCATTCGTTAGCTACATAAGCTGAACTGAACAACAAGGCTTTGGATTTATTGTGTAATGTAGCAAGTTCGTGTTCCAGTGCTACATGATAGTGACTTGTGCCCGCAATGTTACGAGTTCCGCCCGACCCTGCTCCTGTGTGATCCAATGCTGTATGCATGGCATCGAGTACAACCTTATGCTGACCCATACCTAGATAATCGTTGCTACACCAGTTTACAATGTTTTTAATATTGTAGGGACCGTACCACATAGCGTTAGGAAACTTGCCTGCTTCCCTGATAATATCATTAAACACACGATATTTTCCGTTATCTTTCAGCGTTTTAAGTAGTTCTGTGAAGGGTTTTTTATCTATCATAGTATACTATTTAACGATAAATATTCAATAGGGATTAAAACTATGGATATTATAAAACTAGACGTACCACTTTTTATTCGCTTGCTAGAACTTGCTCGCGAAGATGTTAAACAAGATGCAGACTTGCACGATGTTGCAGAAGCAGTTACTAGATTGTCTGCTCATGGTCCTGCTACTATGGAAGATTACGATAAAATTGTGCAGTTTATGCAAAAACAAGGATCTAAATCGCAGGGTGTAGATGAAGCGAAATCATCTATTAACTTCAGTCCAGAAGATTTAAAGAGCCTTGAAAAAATTAGAGATCTACCAACACTAAAAGCACAGGCCTTTCAGTTAATTAGTAAACCCAGTGCCAGGCCAATGAAACCGGAAAAGGTAGAATGGTTTAAGAATGCCTTGGAAAGAATGAATAGCCCAATGGCTGTTATCAAACTCATGTATGATTTGATGCTCAGTGGAGAAGGTAATAAAGTTGTTGGATCTAGAAATTCTATGAGTTCTAACACTTATAGACAACGATTCGGCGAAAGCGACAAGGGTGAATACGATAGAGAAGGCGAGATGGCCCGTCAGGATTTACGCACAGCCGCTGAAGCAGCCGAAGAACTACGAAGCATTCTTTCAGCTGATGATAACTTGCCAGAATGGGTACAGGCTAAGATTACCAAAGCATTAGATTATCTAGACACCAGTCGTGACTACATGAAAAGTAAAGAGCCAGTTGATGAACTAGCTCGTATTAAACAGCTTGGCGGACTATGAGAGTACAAGAAATTATTCGCAGCATTCTAGACATGATAGACAATGCTGAACAGCAGCAGGAAGTTCCATCTCCAGAAGAAGTTATACCCAACGAACAGTTCTACGATGACGATGTTCGTAGGTTTAGACAGATAGTAGACCTAGCTGATAGCGGAGAAACTACTGAATATAGTAACACTCCTAAAGAAGAATATGCCGGAGTTGAAGCAGTGACTACAGCAGCCGGCGGTGGACCTAACAAGCCCAAACATCAAGACGATATTCGAGGCGACAGCTTTAGAATTCACGGGAGCAATTAATGTCAGCAAACGGAATATCAACACTTGCAACTAAACAACTAAGACAAGAAGCCAAACTAGCTAAAGCAACAGCCAAGCGACAAGGTAAAACCGTAGCCATCGATGGCACAATCACTGGTAGTGTAGATGCAACAAAACTCTACTACCGAGCTGCTAACACTTTAGATATAACGTTATTGCCAACAAAATATAACGGAAACGGCCTAACTGATAATGCCAATACGGGTGGATTGGTGCTTGGCCGTCCATGGTCAACAACTAATCCAGATACTGCTATTACAGTTATTGAAACTTCTGAGAGTGGTGCTACGCTGATCTTAAACTTAGACAGTCGCAACACCAACAGTCTAGCACGTGGTGCTAGTCCTGGTACTTGGTATGACCTAACTACCAATCACAATGATGCTACTATCTACGGCTCAGTGGCCTACGGAACAGTGGGCGGCCAAAGTTGTGCTGTATTCCCCGGCGGTGATGCCAACTATGCTCAGTGTGTGCCCAATGTTTACTTTGACGGAAACTCATTTACCATACAGAGTTGGGTGTATACTTCGGCATTGTCAAACTGGAATCGTATTATAGATTTTGGACGGGGTGCAGGCTCTAACAACATTTTATTATCTAACACCTACGCAATGACTGGCAAGCCGGGCATCTATATCGAAGGCACACAGTTTCAATCAACATACCCCGGAGCCAGCACAGTATTGTTAAATGCTTGGCATCAGGTCTGTGCTACATTTACACGCAATACTTCAGGCAATACTAGTCAGGGTGTTGCCAGAATCTACATAGATGGACAGCCTCATGGATCAGGCACTACCAGCATACCAGTAAACATCACAAGAACTCTATGCTATATTGGTAAATCAAACTGGGGCAATCCTCCGGATCCTAATATGACAGGCGGCATTGGTGCTATTCAGATCTACAACGGTGCTCTAACAGATGCAGAGATGCTCAGCAACTATAACACAACCAAGAGCTACTACGGATTATAATTAATGGCTGAACGCAATCAAAGTAATAGTACCGACTATGTGCATCCGCAGGAGAGTAATCTCCTAAACATTCACAAGGCTATGGAGTATGATGCGGACGGCAAACCAGTGCTGCGAGTTGACATTGGCAGCGATATCAACATCAACGGCGATGTCAACATTCCCGGTACAGTTACAGTTAGCTCAACACCTCAAGATCCTGTCCACACGCACATTACAGAAGTAGGTACTAGTGGAATATTAGCGGTACCTTATATGCCAATAGGCGGTACAGTTAGCGTAAATCAACCTGTAGCAGTCACAGACAACAACGGTAGCCTAACAGTAGACGGTAGTGTATCAGTATCTAACTTTCCTGCTACGCAGGCAGTAACAGGTACATTCTGGCAAGCAACACAACCAGTTAGTATTGCCTCACTTCCTGAAGTAGAGATTAAGAACGACTCAGGCAATCCAATAACAGTCACTGGCAATGTCACTACTACTATCACAGATGTCATCACAGTGGTAGTCAATGAAGACGCTGGAGACAAATACAGTTTTAACAATCACGCGGCCAATGCCACTCGTGGATGGACAATGGACAACACCATGCGTCCTGTAGTGAGTTTTCAGAACGGCAGTACCGATGCCGCAGACATAATCAAAATCTTAGAATATGAAATTGGCAACAACAATGCCAATCAAAGCACCATTGTGTATGAGTGGTATGAAGGCCCACTGACTATCGCAGGCGCGGCTATACCTGCCTGGACCACATTTGGTCAACACAGTCAATATCGTGTTTATCAAGATCAATACTCCAGCAATCAGGGCAATACCTTTACAGTACCAGCAGGTACTTATATGCGACACAGTGGTATCATAATTGGTAAAAATACTAGTGGAGACGAAGGCCCTGCAAGTCTATACGGAGGCAGCAGTAGAAACATGCTGACACTATGTATGCGACGAGTAGATAACGCTACCAAACTGGATGTTTGGTTTGCCTTTACCGTTAAGGAATTAGCATAATGTATAGAAAATATATCAACATTGTAGAAGCAGCCAACAAGGGCTGTCCCATTGCCACACACGATCTAGAAGAGAATGTAAAGAATAGACAAGTTGCTATAGACAAACATCATTACGGTCCTGCCAATCCCGATGAGCCAGGCTCGTACTGGAAAGAATCTGCTAAACAATGGGATATTAGTGAAAACACAGCTAAGACAATGACCTGTGGTAATTGTGCAGCATTTAACATCACAGATAGTATGTACAAGTGCATACACGATGGCATGGGTGCAGAAGCATATGATGCTGAAAAGACTCGTGAAGCAGCCGATCTAGGCTACTGTAATCTACTACATTTTAAATGTGCAGGTACACGTAGCTGCGAAGCCTGGATCACAGGCGGACCCATCACAAAAGACTAACGATAAATAACACTATGAGAGCAGCAGAATTCATGAGGGCGTTAGCCGACATTATTGACAAACTAGACGGTGACGAATCTAAAGCAGAAGCACCTGCAAAAGATCCTAGCGAACTAGATCCTAATCCCGTGTTTGTACCTCCGTTACAACACGAACTTGAACTAAAGAAAGCAGAACAGGGCAAAGAAAGCCCTATTATCGACAAGCTCACACAAGACGAAGTTGAGCACAATCCCCGTAATCCTATTTTTAGACAGTAATAAAACCCGGCTATACCGATAAATATTGGTATGACTATTCAAAAGATCAAAGCCGGCCGTGTAAATGGCATAGATGCCGACAGTTTTGTTGGTGATGTCGGACAATTATTCTACAATGAAGGAATCGGAGATCTTAGAGTCTCCGACGGAGTTACTGCTGGCGGGATACCTTTAAGTTTTGGAGGAGGTGGCGGAGGTAACTACACGCTTCCCACTGCAACTACTACTGTTAAGGGTGGAGTTAAGATAGACGGAAGTACTATTACTATTGCCAATCAGGTGATTGGTGTAGGCACAGTACCATATAATAAGATTTCCGGCACCCCTACAATCCCTACAGATAATAGTCAATTGGCAAATAGTGCCGGATATATTACTTCAGCAGCGTTAACTGGGCTAGCCACTCAAAGTTATGTTACCAGTAGAGGATATCTAACTTCAGTTAGTTGGGATGATGTTAGCAGCAAACCTACATTATTCAATGGAGCATATGCCAGCCTATCAGGTAAGCCAACACTGTTCAGTGGCAGCTATGATGACTTAACAAACAAGCCAACAATACCCAGTGCCTATACATTACCAACAGCAACTGACACAATATTAGGTGGTGTAAAGATTGGTAGTAACATATCTATCAATGCTGGTGTTATTAGCGTAGCTGCACCATTCAGTGGCAGTTATAGTGATCTATCTAACAAGCCTGCATTGTTCAGTGGCAGCTACACCGACTTAACAAACAAGCCTACAATCCCTACAGATATTAATCAGCTAACTGATGCTAGCGGATTGTTAGGACAAGGCGGTGGCACTGGAGACTATACACTACCCACAGCAACTAACACTGTATTAGGCGGTGTAAAGATTGGTAGTAACATATCTATCAATGCTGGTGTTATTAGTGTAGCAGCACCTTTTAGTGGCAGTTATGCTGACTTAACCAATAAGCCAACGATACCAAGCATCACTGGACTAGCTACCGAAACTTATGTTACAACTCGTGGTTACTTGACTGCTGTTGATTATAGTATTATCACAGGCAAGCCGACATTAGTTACTTCATATACTCAGTTAACAGATAAGCCAAGTATACCAAGCATCACTGGACTTGCTACCGAAACTTATGTAACTACTCAGGGATATATTACTAGTTCAGCATTAACTGGACTTGCTACTGAAACTTATGTTACAACTCGTGGTTACTTGACTGCTGTTGATTATAGTATTATCACAGGCAAGCCTACATTGTTCAGTGGTAGTTATACTGACTTAACAAGTAAGCCTACATTAGTTACTTCATACACACAGTTAACAGATAAGCCTACATTGTTCAGTGGTAGTTATACTGACTTAACAAGTAAGCCAACATTGTTTAGTGGCAGTTATACTGACTTAACTGATAAACCAACTATACCGAGCATTGTTGGACTAGCCACTGAGTCGTATGTTACCACGCAGGGATACATTACTAGTTCAGCATTAACTGGACTAGCCACTGAAACATATGTAACAACACAAGGATACATTACATCTAGTGCATTAACCGGATTAGCTACAGAGTCGTATGTAACTACTCAGGGATATATTACTAGTTCAGCATTAACCGGATTAGCTACAGAGTCGTATGTAACTACTCAGGGATACATTACATCTAGTGCATTAACTGGACTTGCTACTGAAACATATGTAACAACACAAGGATACATTACATCTAGTGCATTAACTGGACTAGCAACAGAATCATTTGTAACTACAAAAGGTTATTTAACTGCTGTTGATTATAGTATCATTACCAATACCCCAGCTCCTTACACTTGGAGCATTGCCGCTGATGACTCAACACTTCGTGAAATATTAACTAGCGAAAGTATTAAGTTTGTAGGTGCAGGTGGCATTACCACAGCTAGTGATGCAGAAGGCAACATTACTATAACCGGTGCAGTACCGGATAGATTAACCAGCAATAATAGATCAGCCATATTAAATAGTAATGGTACATTTAGTTTACCTAGCTTAACCTCGGCTCCAGCAACACCACAAGCAGGACAAATGGCATTAGCTAATGGTACCAGTTGGGATCCAATTGCACAAAATAACGGAGCTCCTTACATGGTAATGTATACTGGCACAGCTTGGATTGGACTTGGAAGCGGCAGTGGCGGAGTAACTGTTAATCAAGTGTACGACATGATTTTAGAAATGGGATAAAACTATGGACAACAATGACACAAGCTATCAAAAACTAAAACCTAAATGTTCATGTTGGTGTACCGCACACTGCGGATTCAGTTGCATGACAGATGGTTGCGATTGCCCGGACTGCCAATGTGCTGATTGTCTAGACAAAGATGTCAACCGTGGTTATAACTGATAACAAGTTTGATTCAAACGGCTATTGGGATCAGCCCATAGAGAAACTGCTTTATCAGCCTACCATAGAAGATCTAGATCTATTTGATCAGAATGGCTACGATCTAACACCCTTAGAACAGCACTTTGCCTACAGCAATAAAGTCAAACCCAAAAAACATAGAGACCATCTGCGAGCTCTTAAACAAGAGTGGTTTACACAGTTGCCCAAAACAGAAGGCTCACATCTTAACCACAGCCTGTTATTTGAACGCAAGGGCTATACAGGTGCTGCCCTAGAAGAATTAAAATTTTGGGCTCGCACACTACCTTTGGTCAACAAAGTGATAGCCTTACGTCCCAAGTGGGGATTAGATTTCTCCATGGACTATGCTGACCGTGAGGGCCGTGCATTTGAAATCCTACACTGGGAATGGGACAGCTTTGTCTACGAAGAAACACAATGTATCAAAAAGATTGTAGAGCCTATTTTGCTAGCCATTGATTGGACAGATGCCGCACAACAGATACTAGCGCACAAAGAACAGTGGTACAACCTAGACTTCTTTGCACAAAGCCGCTGGAAGTGTCGTTATTTTGGCATACCTGAAGAGCGATTTAAAATGGTTGCTTGGCAATAAATACTGTATGAAAAAACTACTAACTTTATTATTTGCTTTCGCTAGCATCCAGGCTTTTGCTTGGGATCAGCGTCCTCCACTACCGCCACAAGCCTGTGCTGTTCACAGCCCATACGGCTTTGCTCAAACTGCCCGTCCTGCCCAGCCGATCTGCAGAGAAGCATATCTAGTTGCTTATGATGCTCCGGTTAAGATTCCTGCATATGTTGCTTATACTCTACTGCCACAAAATGCATTAGGATGCTGGCCACGCACAAATGCGTTCGTAGCAGATAAGTCAGTTGTTGGTGGTGCCCGCCCAGATGACTATGCTGGAACAGGATACGACAAAGGACATGCTGCTCCGGATGGTGACTTAAGTTGGAGTGAGATTGTAGAGTACGAAAGTTTTTTAATGACAAACATGTACCCTCAACACGGCTCTCTAAACCGTGGAATTTGGAAGTTACTGGAAACTTCCATACGTGGATGGGCAGTACAGACCAACCAAAGCTATACTATATTCGTTGGAGCTATGTATGGCGCTGGTGACGAAACGATTGGAGCAGGAGTTATTGTTCCACATGGTTATTACAAAATTGTTATCAATAATAATACTAAACAAATCGCAGGTTGGAGATTCCCACATACTAAACCATACGTTAATTTGGGCAACGACCTAACTGTATTTCGTAAACCCGTTGCTGACATCATGAAAGAAGCTGGAGTACAATACAAATTCCCAGTTGGCGCCATAGAGATACAACCTGGACAAGAATGGCCAGTAAACTACGGGGCATTAACCAATGCTAAACGTGCTAAATGCGGCAAAAACGCTGAATAAAAAACACACTATCTCGTAACTAAAAACGATAAATATCACTATGATGTTGAACAATTATCAATTATTTTCCCTTCTATGTGAAAGTCTTACAGAAGCTAGTTCCTCTATGAACTTAATCAAAGGCATAGCAGGCGGCGACGCAGTAATACAAAAACTGCACAAAGATATGAAATTATCTCATGCACAGGATTATCGGCCTATTGATAAAATTTCCTGGAGTGATCTTAAGGATACCCATAGAGGTAAGTGGGTTATTCTAAAGGGAACTACTGGTGTTGGCGCAATTCAATCAACGGGCAGTAGTTACAAAGCTGTTGCCAGTAACGGCGGCGAAGTTGAGACATTTACCAATGACAGAGGCGGTAACATCTTAGATTTCCTCAAAGGGATTATTGGTAAAACCACTCAGATGTTTACCGGTTCTGATGAAGGCAGTGTTCGAGACATTCAGAAAAAACGCTCTGATCAAAACAAAGGTTCTATTAATACAGGTGGACTGATTACCCAAGCTACACTACTAAAGAAATTTAAACCCTTGTGGCTCAAATCTATCCGTACTGCCCAAGCAGACGTCAAGGGCATGGTAGCAAACATGATCAAGAACGATGCATTTGAAAAAGCCAAGGTAAAACTTAACTTATTGTCTAAGTTAGACGATGCTGCTGATATGTTAGAAAGTGGGTCAGATGATACACCCGGCTCATTAAGTGCTGCTATCAGTTCGGCAGTAGCTCTAGCAGCAGGACATTATTATCCAGATGAGACAGGTGAAATTACTAGAGGTAGGTACGGCGATCCGGGACTACAAGCTGAAAGACAAGAAGGTGTACAACACCTACTAAAAGATATTGCCAATGGTGATCAACAGAAATTAGGAACAGTGTTAGGCTTCTTTAAAAGAACACTGATAACAGGATGAAAATAAAACACTTACTCTCAGAATCTGTTGTCACAGAGGCCAATGTAGCGGCCAAGATTGGCAAAGATCCTAAGATGGCTAAAATGTTAGCCATAGCATTCCGTCACGATAATACATTACCCAAGTCCATGATTGCTAAACTAGGACCTAAACCCAATGACACAGATGTTATTAATGCATGGAGTGAGTTATTAGACAATACATTACGTGTCAATAACTACGGTGACTTAAGTGCAGATGGTAAATTTGACGAGTGGTTAACACGTTTATATATCAATGGGGTTGCTGACTACGAAGATATCAACGGAGAAGGCGGAGATGCACTAGGTGCATGGAAAGCATTAAGTACCCGTGGTAAGCTTCGTCCGGATGATCAAGATTTTAATAAATTTAAAAGTATCAAACAGTTACAGCGTATTCGAAACGATCCAGCATATCGCCAAGAGTTAAGTCGCATCAAGGATGCTGAACTTGTTAACAAAATGAAACGCGAAGCCAAGGAAGTAGTTATTCTTGATAATCAGCGTTTCCGTGCAATTGTTCCGTTGAACTACGGATCGTGTTATTCTACAGACAAGGGCGGTGGTTATGTCCCTAACTTCTGTACAGGATCAAGCAGTGGTGCATCGTGGTTCAAAAGATATGCTCCCGATGGTATCATTGTAAACGTTGTTGACAAAGAGAATCTAGAAGATGTTGACGGCAAGTGGCAATTCCATGCTGCAACAAATCAACTTGTTCGAGGCGATCAAGAACGCAGACATGATGTTTCCTATAACGATGGACGCTTTTCTGAGTTGTTTCCCGGACTGATGAAAGAAATCATAGCTGGGCTACAGTCAAACGCTGAAGAAATTAAAAGTAATTCTAAAGACATTACCCCAGGCGGATACGATGTAGGTAAAGAGATTGATTTAATTAAATCTAAGTATCCCAAATCTATTGCCTCTGGTGAGAAGGAACCAGAGCCAGAAGAAGAACCGCCACAAGACGAACCAGAAGCAGAACAACCACAAAATGAACCAGAGCCGGAAGCAGAAGATCCAGATACAACCCCGGGTACATGGTTAGTCACACAAATTGCGTCAGGGCACACAGCACGTATTCCCGGTGAAAGTCTAGCAGACATTCATGGAAAATTATTGCGTAAGTACCCAGATTCGACCATCGACGATTATACATACGTTAAACAATAAGATCACACTACCTTAGGAACGCTTGCGTTACTCAGTGTGGCCCGGCTGCTGGGCAGAATGTTATCGGAGTCGTGCCCGGGAATGGCATTCTAAGTGAGCACTATTATAAAGAACTATGATGAAAAAGATAGCATTATTCTTACATCAACCCAAGTGTAGTGTACAAAGCGGCAACGGCATTATGAAAGCCCTAAGCTCACATTATAGTTTTAAAATATTCACCCGCCACGAAGTTGAGCGGGATTTCTTTGACGACGTAGACTGTATTGCTGTCCCAGGGGGCATAGGTGATGCCAGTAGTTTCGATTATCTATTCAGTGAAAATGGAGCCGCAGTTAAACAGTTTGTAAACAATGGTGGCAAGTACTTGGGCATCTGCATGGGAGCCTATTGGGCAGAACACTTCTATCTTGACTTACTCAAAGACATTCGTGCAGAACAATATATCACTCGCCCAGGTGCTGACACACGTAGACCACACGCTAAGAATCAACAAGTGGTGTGGAAGGGTAAAGAAGAAAATATGTTCTTCTATGATGGTTGTGCCTTAGTAGGTCCAGGCATAGACTCTGCTAAGATATGGAGCCTATATCCAAATGGCGATCCGATGGCGTTGATACAGGACAATGTAGGTATCATAGGCTGTCATCCTGAAAGTCAACCTCATTGGTATGAAAGCTATTCATGGATGCAGGGCAAATATCACAACAGTGACCATCACAAACTTTTACTTGACTTTGTTGACGAATTAGTTTATAAATAAAGTACAGGAGGACACAACCATGAAACAGAAAAAGCTATTAGCTAAACTGTACAGGGCTTGCGTCGACCATGATACAGAAACCATCGCCGAACTCAAACAAAAAGAGTTTGCAAAGATACTGAAACACAAGGCCGAAGGTAAGTCATTTACAACAAAATGGACTTTGGTACAGATTTAACACTAATGTAATACATCTGTAATATTACACACACTCTAGAGCGATAAATACTAGCTTATGCTAAAAACTTATCGCTCTATTTTTATTAGTGATGTGCATTTAGGAACAAGAGACAGTCAAGCAGACAAACTCAATAACTTCCTAAAACATAATACGTGCGATACACTCTATATGGTAGGCGACATATTAGATGTTTGGCGTATACAACAAAACAAATGGCGTTGGAAGCAAAGCCATACTAATGTGGTTCGCCGTATACTTGGACACGCCAAGCGTGGCACACGAGTAATCTACGTAGCAGGCAATCACGATGAATTTCTTCGACCACTCATGCCATATGGAATTAACTTTGGCAACGTAGAAGTGGTTAATCAATTTGAACATATAGGTGTTGATACTAAACATTATCTAGTTACTCATGGCGACTTATTCGATGGTATTACTAGATTGGCACCGTGGATAGCATTTTTGGGAGATAAGGCATATGACATCATCCTTTCAATCAATAGTAAATTTAATTGGATTCGTCACCGTATGGGTTTTGGGTACTTTAGCCTTAGCCAGTTCCTTAAGCATAAAGTTAAAAAAGCAGTAGACTTTATATTCCAATTTGAAAAGAATCTAGTGGCCTATTGTAAGAAGCGTGGATTTGATGGAGTTATATGTGGACATATACATCATGCAGAAATAAAGATAATAGATGGCATTGTGTATATGAATGACGGCGACTGGGTTGAAAGCTGCACGGCACTTGTAGAACATCACGATGGTCGTTGGGAAATTGTAACATGGACACAGGAGAAAGACAATGTGGTTATTGATACTAGTAGCAGTTCATATAAACAATCCCCAGGATCAACCCGGAAGAATAGAACTAACATTCAAAGATCAACTAAGTTGTGAAGTAGCTTTAACATCAATGAAGTGGCAGTTAAAGTTTAATAATTTTAAGGTAGAAGGCGTATGCAAGAAACAATGATATTCAGTGATAAAATCACTATAATAATTCCTTGTAAGAATGAGGAAGATTATATTCCTTATCTATTAACACACCTGCGTAATCAAATGATAGGTAGTACTAGAATTATCATTGCAGACTGTTCAACGGATAATACTCGTGAAATCATACAAGCTACCAAAGGCAACTTAAATGTAGAAATCATTGACGGCGGCCCTGTGAGTATTGCTAAAAATAACGGAGCCAAATTAGTTACTACACCTTACATCCTATTCATTGATGCCGATGTACGCTTTTTTAAAGATACTGTTATTCGTGATGCTGTTAAATTAATTGAATCTAAGAATTTAGATCTTATTGGATTAAACATCAAGTGCTACGATAAAGATATGCGAGCAAAAATTGGATTTACCGCATTTAATTTAATTAATCACACACTGAAATTCTTTAGTCCGTTTGCAGTCGGTGCGTTTATGTTAACACGCAGAGATCGCTTTGAAGAATTTGGAGGTTTTCCTGAAAACTTGTTAACATCTGAAGACTACTTCTTGTCTAAAAAATATAGTCCTAGAAAGTTTAAGATTATTCGACATCATTTTGGGCAAGATAGTCGAAGATTTAAACGCATGGGATATCTAGGTATGGGCAAATACCTTGTTAAGAATTTTATTAATCGCAATAACAAAGCCTACTGGGAAAGTTTATATCATAATAGATACTGGAGTTAACGTGTAATATTGCTGTAATCGTCTACAGTCTAAATTAGCTTAAATAGCAGTGTACCAATCCGGTACACACTCATAATACCTTAAGGAGCATTACATGAGATTTGAAGATTTATCTGCAAGATTAGTAGCCGTAGAAGCCAAGTTAGCCAACCTAACTGGTACAACCGTTAATACAGACAATGCCAAGAGCTTTGAAGAATTTGACGCAAGATTAACTCTAGTTGAAGTACAAGTTGATCAATTGATCACTGTTAAAACTCAAGAACATGTCGACGCCATTGTTGCAGCCGCAGCACAGGCAGTTGAAAGCATCCAAGCAGCAGTTGAAGTAGTTGTTGCCCTTTCTCCAAGTGCCGAAGTACCAGCTGCCGCTGACATCGTTGCTGATGTTGTTACAGCACAAGTTGAGGCTGCTCCTGTTGCTAACGAAGAAGTTGCTGATATTGTTTCAGCCGCAGTTCAAGCAGTTGTTGCCGCAGAACCAGAAGTTGTTA
>Ga0114975_10002163_pt1 | contig 13544 bp, 13 predicted proteins | sample S_130626_EF_Meta_FD_87031 | JGI IMG/M metagenome (GOLD analysis project Ga0114975, IMG submission 87031) | Freshwater microbial communities from Lake Simoncouche, Canada to study carbon cycling - S_130626_EF_MetaG | ecosystem: Environmental > Aquatic > Freshwater > Lake | place: Lake...
ATGATCTTAGAAAATATGGATCATGACAAAGACAATCAAGCAGTACCTGAATTAAAAGCAGCATTAATTGCACAAAAAACAAAACTACAAAAGGCAAGCGATGACGAAGTCTATGATATCATTGATACTATAATGACACGCATTGCTAAGACACATGGCATTAGCGGACAGAAGTTGCACGACATGTGGGTTGATCAATATGATCAAGTACCTGATACTTGGATAATGAAATGAAAGTACATGAGATCATAACTGAAGCTAGCCATGGCGGTATGAAAAAAATTGATCCAACGCACAAAGCCGCTATGCAAAATGCCATGACATTCCCTAAAATGAATCAAAGTACAGGTAGTGCATATCTAGGATGGCGCATGGGTGTTGCAATGGCCGGAGCACCCACGTACCCAACAAAAATGAACGCAGATAACTGGATTGGCGGTGACCCACTAATATCAACTTATACTAAAGAAGAAATGGATATTGTCAATGCTGCCGCCAAGGCAGTGGGCGGCGGCTCTGCTCAAAACTGGACTGGAGATCGAAGCAAAGAAATCGCCGGTACCAATACAACCAGTACTGTTGCTAAACGCAAACTGAACAAATACGGCATATAAATTTCTTGACCTTGTAATAAAAGTGTTATATAATAACATATATTTACGAGGTTTCTTATGATCATAGGCGTATGCGGATTTATCGGGTCTGGCAAAGATACAGTTGCTGACTATCTAACTAACTTTCATGGTTTCCGACGAGAATCATTTGCTAATAGTTTGAAAGATGCAGTAGCACATGTATTTGGTTGGGATCGAACAATGCTAGAAGGTCGCACAAAATCTGCACGTGAATGGCGTGAGCAAGTAGATCCTTGGTGGGCAGAACGCTTGAGTATGCCTAATCTAACACCACGCTGGGTTCTACAATACTGGGGTACAGAAGTTTGTCGCAAGGCCTTTCACGATGATATCTGGATAGCTTCATTAGAAAATAAACTGCGTAATAGTACTGATGATATTGTCATTAGTGATTGTCGTTTTCCTAATGAAATTAAATCAATTAAAGATGCAGGTGGCATTGTAGTACGAGTCATTCGAGGTGATGAACCTGAATGGTATAATGATGCTGTAGACATGAATGCTGGTGATCGTTGCATGAATTATATGACTGCTAAAGTACGTATGCAAAAATTAGGAATTCATGCTAGCGAAACTGCGTGGGTTGGAACTAAGTTTGATATAATTTTAGACAATAATGCTAGCATTGACGATCTTTATCTACAGGTTAAAAATCTGGTTTTAGAGAGCCCTGCTTCCACTGAAAACCTTCCTTATGCAGAGTCCTCTGACAGTTTGCACATACCGTCTTAAGATTTAACGGACGAGAGTTATTTAGATTCCCGTCAACATGGAACACATTAAACTGTTCCTTATACTTGCTTTTATAGCCACATTTGTCGCATTCTGACTTCATGCGATACCCGTCTTGGTACCATTTAGGCATTCCTTTACCTACACCACCGTACCGGGCACATGCTTCGCATTTAGAGCGATAATACACTCTGCCTTCTTTACGATAGTTAATAGCAACAGGTCTCAGCCCGCATCCGCACAGTGGTCTTGTCATCTTGTATTTAGTTGCCCTTTTTGACACCTTTTTGGTAGGTTATAACTAGCCGTTTTTAGATTTTATCAATAAATACTAGTAGAACAAAAACCTTAGGAGATCCCAAGATGGCATTAAGTTCACCAGGCGTAGAAGTCAAAGTAATTGACGAATCATTTTATACCCCAGCGGCACCAGGTACAGTACCTTTAGTTATTGTAGCCTCTGCTGAAAATAAAACAAACAGCGGAGCTACCGGAACCGCCCCGGGTACACTTAAAGCTAACGCTGGAGAAGTTTATCTTCTAACAAGTCAGAGAGACCTTGGAGACACATTCGGTGATCCAATCTTCAAAACTGATGCAAGCAACAATCCAGTTCATGGTGGCGAGCAAAACGAGTATGGCTTACAAGCCGCATACAGTTTACTAGGTGTTAATAATCGTGCATTTGTTGTACGTGCAGACATTGACCTAGGCCAATTAGATGCTCGTGCTACAGAACCAGATGCAACCCCAGCAAATGGCACACATTGGTTTGATACACAAATTTCATCGTTTGGTATTTTTGAATGGAACGGAGCCCCGGCAACAACTAAAAATGGACAGAAATTTGTTAACAAAATTCCACGTGTTATAACAGATCCTACACAAGTTGATTCAATGTCAGAAGGCCCAAAAGCATCGTCTGGATCAATTGGTGATTATGCAATTGTTGCAACTGATATTACTACTGATACACCAGCATTAACAACAGTTCATCCTAACACACTATGGTACAGAAGCCGTGGGACTCATCCTAGTCAAACATCAGGCAACTGGGTTAAGGTAGGATCAGAAGACTGGTTTAACAGCTGGCCAACAGTGACTTCGACTGCTATTAATCCAACATTAGTTAGTGCTACTTTTCTTATTAACGGCAATGTTATAACATCTGGGACAAGTTTAACAGCAACTGCAATTTCTATTAACTCAGTCATGGCAGCAACTCCGATCAAAGCATCAGTAGTTAATGGCAAACTAGAAATTTATCACAATGGCATCGGCGGCAACGATGTATATGGCCGCGACCAAGTTGACAGCAACGAGGTTGTTATTGCAGTTGATCTAAGTGGAAACTCAGCAGCAGACCTTGCTAGCGCAGCAGTGTTAGCAGCAATAGGAGGTATTACCGGCACGTTCTACGCTCCAAGACTACAAATTTCTGCACATACAAAAGTTCCAGCATTTAAGAGTTCGTCAATCGCTCCTCGCCCAACAGGTAGTGTATGGATTAAGACTACTGAGCCTAATCTAGGTGCTCGTTTCCGTGTTAAGCGTTGGAATGAAGCTACCCTAGCATGGGAAAGAGTTGATGCTCCATTATACTCAGATAACAATTTTGCTTTATTAGGTCTTGACAAAGTAGGCGGTGGTGTAAACTTAAAAGTTGGACAACTATATGTTCAAACTAACTACACTGAAGACGATGGTGCTGATTCTTCCCCTAGACTAGCAGATTGGAAAATCTGGAGACGCGGTGGAAAATCTTCAATGACAACCATTCAGTCAGCTAAAATTAGCACCGGCGGAGTTTCAGCAGGTGCTAAGTCTTTTGAATTAGCAGAAAGTCTAACAGGTACACCTACACTAGGTGATTACGACTATAGCATGTTAGATGGCGGCGAAGGCAATAGCAAAACAGTAAATTGGACAGCAACTGGAACAATTGCAGATGCATCTGCAATGGCAGAAGCTATTAATTCAACAGGGTTTACAAATATTGAAGCTTCAGTTGATACGCAAAATCGAGTCATAATAAGCCACAAAACAGGTGGCGAATTCCGTATGCAAGATGGCAACGGTACACCGTTAGCACTATATGGATTTACTCCATATGATTATGAGCCAAGTTCAACAACATATAGAACAGGTACTGAGTTTTTGTTTGCGGCCCCACAAGGCAACACAGAAGGCTACTGGGATTTTGTTGCTAGCAACTGGACTCCTCTAGTCTATGCTGCCAGCAACGATGCTCCGTCACGTATACCGGCAGACGGACGCTTATGGTACAGTTCAGTTATCGATGAAGTTGATATTTTAATACACAACGGATCAAAGTGGGTTGGATTCAAAGACGCAGATAGTCCATTAATGGGCACTGACCCTAATGGTCCAATTGTTGCTGCAACTGCTCCTGAATTGCAATCAGAAGGTGGAGACCTAGTCACTGGTGATATATGGGTTAGCACAGCTAACATTGAGAATTTCCCACAGGTTTATAAGTTTAACTTTGAACTGGCAAATCTTCCAATTGCTAAACGTTGGGTACTAGTTGATAAAACAGATCAATCAACAGAAGACGGTATTGTATTTGCTGATGCACGATATAATACAGCAGGTATGAACAGCGATACGCCTGGCGCAATTGTTGACTTGTTGGCCAGTGATTATGTAGATTTTGACGCTCCGGATCCGGCACTATATCCAAAAGGCATGTTGCTATGGAATTTACGTCGTAGTGGTTATAATGTAAAAGCATTTATGCGCGATTACATTAACACAGCCGATGATAATATTCGTTATGACCCAGCGTCTACTGGCGGTGAGTCACAAGCTGATTACTACCCACATCGTTGGGTCACAGTTAGTAGCAATCAAGATGACGGTTCTGGTAGTTTTGGCCACCATGCACAACGTAAAGTTGTTGTTAAGGCGCTTCAAGCAACAGTTAACGCTAATGAACAGATTCGTGACGAAGACGGACGTATCTTTAATTTGATTGCTTGCCCAGGATATCCTGAACTAATTGGCGAAATGATCAACTTAAACTACGATCGTGGATTAACAGCATTTGTTGTTGGAGATACACCTGCACGTTTAACACCTGATGCAACTTCATTGCTTGCATGGGGTAATAACGCAAACGGTGCATTAGAAGATAATGACATTGGTGCATCTAGCTTTGACGAGTATATGGCCATGTTCTATCCATGGGGATTCACTAGTGATAACTTTGGAAACAATGTAGTTGTTCCGCCAAGTCATATGATTTTAAGAACTATATCATTAAGCGACCAAGTTAGCTATCCATGGTTTGCACCAGCTGGTGTACGTCGTGGCGGTATTACTAATGCAACAGCAGTTGGTTATGTTAGTTCAGAAGGTGAGTTTAAGTCAGTTGCATTAAACAACGGACAACGTGACACACTATATGAAACAAAAGTTAATCCAATAACATTCTTTACAGGAACAGGATTGGTTAACTATGGTCAGAAGACTCGTGCTAAGGCGGCGAGTGCATTAGATCGTATTAACGTAGCTCGTTTAGTAATTTACTTACGTAGACAACTAAATCAACTAGCTAAACCATACATCTTTGAACCTAATGACAAGATTACACGTGACGAGATCAAAGGACAAGTTGAATCCTTACTATTAGAACTAGTAGGACAACGTGCCCTTTATGATTATCTAGTAGTTTGCGATACAAGCAACAATACTCCTAGCAGAATTGATCGTAACGAGTTATGGATTGATATCGCGATTGAACCAGTAAAAGCAGTAGAATTTATTTACATTCCACTACGCTTGAAGAATACTGGTGAGATCAAAGGCCTATAAATACATAGAGGAGCTAAATTAAATGGCAATCGCAACACTTTCAAGATTTACAGTGCCTTTGGCTAGTGACCAATCATCTAGCACACAAGGCATGTTGATGCCCAAGTTAAAGTATCGCTTTCGAGTGAGCTTTGAAAACTTTGGTGTTTCAACTCCAACTACAGAACTAACCAAGCAGGTTATCACTGCCGTTCGTCCTAACCTACAATTTGCTAACCAAGTTATTGAAGTTTACAACAGTAAAATCAATTACGCAGGTAAGCACACATGGCAAACAATGGCTATCAGCTTACGTGACGATGCTACTGGCAACGTTAGCAAGCTGTGCGGCGAACAGATGCAGAAACAATTTGACTTCTTTGAACAAGCATCGGCAGCTAGTGCTATTGATTATAAGTTTACTACTCGTATTGAAGTATTAGACGGCGGCAACGGCGGCAGCACTCCTAATGTACTTGAGACATGGGAATGCTATGGTTGCTATGTGACCGCAGTTAACTATCAAAACATGAGTTATGCTGAACAAGGACCAATGCAAATTGATCTAACACTTCAGCCTGATAACTGTTTACAGATTCCAACTGGTACTGGTATAGGTGCCACTGTAGCACGTACACTAGGTACATTAGCTACTGGCGGAAGCAAGTAAAAATATACAGAAAAGGCAGCTAAGGCTGCTTTTTTTGTGACTATTGATTATCTACCCAGTTTATTGGGTTGGATAAATATTGTATGCCAAGTAAAGCCAGTGGTCAGTTTAATAATACCGGGGGAGTACTAAGAGACTTCCAGCATGCCGCACGACTGTTTGTTGACGGAGATTTTGCACTAGCGCCACGATGGAAATGGCAATACCATGTACAATTTAGTGGTAAAGGTTGTGGTCCAGATCTTAACATGTTAGTTAAGAGTGTTGATCTTCCAAAATTTCAAATAGCAAACGAAGTTGCAAATCAATATAATAGGAAACGTGTTGTACAAAAATCAATGCAGTATCAACCTATTAACATTATATTCCATGACGACAACTCAAATACTGTTAGGGGATTATGGGACAGCTATTACAACTATTATTTTAGTGACAGCAAAGCCGGCAAAGGCGGATTATATCAAAAGTCACTAGGAGCTCCGATGTCTTTTTACGGTTTAGAAAACGAACCAGTTAGTCCGTTTTTAAGTTATATAAAAATACATACATTTGCAAAACGTCAATGGGCAGGATATAAATTAATTAATCCTGTTATCGTAAGCTGGAGTCACGACACAATGTCATACGCTGGTGGTGAAACTGCACAACATACAATGTCAGTAGCATACGAAGCAGTAGTGTATGATTCGGGGTCAGCAGCCGCCGGTAATCCACCAGGTTTTGGCTCAGCCCATTATGATTCAACCCCTAGTCCGTTAACTGTTGGCGGATCTAATAACTTTTCACCCGTTGCTGGTACTAGCGGAGTACGTACAGGTGCTGATCAATTGTTTGATAATAAAATAGCAGTAGAAACACAAAATCCTGAAAATACATTTAGCTTTACAGGTAAATCATTAACTGCCATTGATAATTATAATAATACTAAAAATTTATCAATAGGTCCTACTACTAATCCTACAGTTAATGTTCCACTAACTACTACTGCAAAGTCTAGTAGAGGAGCACTTAATAATATTTCTTTTCCTATTAACGATAGTGCTAATAAACCAACACTTGGTGTTCTTAGAAATTTAACAAATACGGTCTAATATGTCAATTCAAACTTCAAATCTCCCTCAAGAAAATTCTTCAAAGAATGAAGTTCGCTCATTCTTTGATAATTATTTTTTACATCAAATAACATTCCCAACAAATCAAATTGATGCGGTAGTTGGATTTTTTATGAAAAGAAATTTTGATGACCTTGCTGCTAAAAGTACAGCTATTGTATTATTGAATCAAGCTAGGATAGAAAATGTTAGTCCTTTAAAATTAGTTGACACACTTAAAGGATTGACTGATGTACAGTTAAGTAATGTAGTGACTGAAGTACTAAACGTATATAGAGATCGTAGATCATCATTAGGTTTTAAAATACTTGCTACAGAAGAAACTACTGAAAGCAGAAACATTAAACAATGAGTCGCTTTGCCCAAGGAAAATACACACTAGTTAATCCGGACAAGTATGTAGGAAATAGATCGCCAACATACCGTAGTAGTTGGGAATGGCATTTTATGCGATTCTGCGACCAAGATGCTCGTATACTAAAGTGGGCAAGTGAAGCTATAAGAATCCCATATAAAGACCCATTTACTGGAAAAGGTACTGTATATGTCCCTGATTTTTTTATTCAGTATGCAGATGCTAAAGGCAAGATGCAGGTAGAACTTATAGAAGTTAAACCACAAAATCAAACACTACATGAAAAAGTTGGTAAAAATCGCAACAACCAACTACAGTTTGCAAAGAATCAAATCAAGTGGCGAGCAGCGTATGAATGGTGTGCTAGACAAGGTATCAAGTTTAGAATACTAACAGAACAAGAGTTATTTCACCAAGGCGGAAAAAGATAAGTAGTATTATGAAAAATCTCGAAGAAATCTTAAATTTGCCCGAAAGCAAAAAGGCTATTAAAAAAGCCGAAAAGGAAAAAGCTACTGAAGTTGCCCAACCTTTCCTTCGTGACATGTCAGAGTTTGATAAAATTGCGGCTGCATTACCTGCCGTAAAAGGTCTAGGTGATGCAAGTGATGCAGAGTTTGATGCACTGGCGCAACGTGCTACAGATGCCTATGATGATCTAATGGATCTAGGTATGAATGTTGAAGCACGTTATAGCGGACGCATTTTTGAAGTTGCAGGCGGAATGCTTAAGAATGCTATTGATGCAAAAGCTGCAAAAATTGATAAGAAATTAAAGATGATTGAGCTACAGCTTAAGAAACAAAAGTTAGATCAAGATCAGGGAGAAGACCGAGGTGTAGACGTCACTGGTTCCGGAGTTATTGTATCAGATCGCAATAGCTTAATTGAAAAACTTAAGAATATGAAATAAATATAATATCAGGATCACCTATATGAAATCGTTTACAGAATACCTAGCAGAAAGCAAAGAAGAGAAGAAGTACTCTTTTAAAATTAAAATTGCCGGAGATCTTCCAGAAAACTGCGAAGATGTTATGGAGACTGCTTTACAAAAATTCCAAGTAGCTAAGTTTGCAAAAACTAAGACTACTCCAATTCAAGCTAAATTACGTGATTTTCCTACAATGGAAAATGTGCAAGTTAATGTGTTTGATGTTGAATTAGAATATCCCACTACTAGTGCAGTATTAACTAATTACATGTTAGAACAAACCGGCCTTACTGCTGACCGTATTCGTGTACGTAGTCCACTAGAAGATGCTGAGAGTGAATTAAATGCAGAACATCTTGAAGTTGATAACAAAGCGTTGTTAACACAAGATTACCAAAAAGAAAACAATCAAAATACTGTAGGTGATAAAGGCATTAGCAACTTCTTAAAAGATCTAGCTAAGGTTAGAAAAGAACATGTACAGTACAAAGGCGTGAATGATGCTATCCTAGCAAAGAAAGCCCCTAAAGAAAAATCACAAGAACAAGCTAAACCTGTTGCCGGCAAAAGTCCAATTGGTTCTGCTAAAGGAAAAACAAAATGAACTTTAATGAACTATTTCAAAAAATGAGAGAATTGGATCAACCAATTGGTGAAGAATTAAAAGGTGGGCAAAAGAAGTTAGATGTTGACAAAGATGGCGACATTGAAGCAGATGATCTAGCAGATTTACGAGCCAAAAAAGTTGACGAAGAAATTGTTGATGAGTGTGGCATGGATATGCCTATGCCAATGAGTTCACCTAAGCAACAAGATAACGTCAGTATGAATATTAGTATGAACGGAGCTGGACCCGGTGGTATTCGTGACTTAATGGATATCTTACGTGATATTGAAAATGGTCCGAGTGATGATGGTAATGACATGGACGGCGAGATGGGAATTATTATTGATAAAATGGCAGGTGATGAAGGCGGCCACAACGAACCGTTGTTAGGCATGGATGAAGCAGAAGCTGGAGGGTTTGATCGAGCTAGTACTACTCCTGATCCAGAAACTGCTCCATTAGGTGCTGCGTTTCCTACAGGCAACGATCTATCAAGTCATGGTGGCAATGAAAGGCATAAAGTAAATGGCGGCGGCAATCCTTATGCAGTAGCTGCTGAAAGTTTAATCCCGAGACTTAGTTCTTTGTATCAAGAAGTTAAAAGTCGTTAATTAGCTATAAGCTACTCAAAGAGGCCCTAGAGGCCTCTTTTTTATTGTAAATAAGAGATGGCAACAAAAAGTTTAGATGGCGTTTTAACTAAAAAAGCGCACACCAAAGAATCATTTACTGAATCACATATTCAGGATTTAATAGCCTGTTCAAATCCCAACGACGGATATCACTATTTTTGTAAGAACTATTTTTACATACAACATCCTGTCAAAGGTAAAATGTTATTTGAACCTTTTGGATTCCAGACAAGACTATTAGATGCATATCATAATCATCGATTTAATGTTAATATGCTGCCACGGCAGATGGGAAAGACTACCTGTGCTGCTGGCTACTTACTGTGGTTTGCCATGTTCCATCCGGACCAGACTATTCTTATTTCAGCGCATAAATTTACCGGTTCACAAGAAATTATGCAACGTATAAGATATGCTTATGAGTTGTGTCCTGATCATATTCGATCAGGTGTCGTTAACTATAACAAAGGGAGTATTGAATTTGATAATGGATCACGTATTGTCTCTACAACTACTACTGGCAACACAGGTCGTGGTATGTCTATTTCCCTTCTATACTGTGACGAGTTTGCGTTTGTACCTCCAAATATTGCTGACGAGTTTTGGACTTCAATTTCTCCAACACTAGCAACTGGTGGTCGAGCAATTTTAACATCAACCCCTAACAGTGACGAAGATACATTTGCTGTTATATGGAAAGAAGCCAACAAGAAGTTTGACGAGTTTGGTAATGAACAAGAAATTGGTATTAATGGCTTCTTTCCGTTTACCTGTGCATGGAGCGAACATCCAGACCGTGATGATGCATGGGCAACAACTGAACGTGGACGCATTGGCGAAGAACGTTTCCGTCGTGAATACAACTGCGAGTTCTTAGTCTACGACGAAACACTAATTAACAGTATTCACCTAGCAGGAATGACCGGGTCGCAACCTATTATGAACATGGGTCAAACACGATGGTACAAGCCTATACAAAAAGACTGCATATATGCAATAGCACTTGATCCTAGTTTAGGTACTGGCGGTAATAGTGCTGCTATACAAATTGTTGAATTACCTTCATTCATCCAAGTCGGAGAATGGCATCATAATCTAACACCTATACAAGGACAAATTAGAGTCCTTAGAGAAATTTTAAAATATATTGCAGATGAGATGGGGGATGCTGGCCCCGGAAATATATACTGGACAATTGAAAACAACACAGTGGGCGAAGCAGGGTTAGTTTGTATTAGAGATATTGGAGAAGATCAATTTCCGGGATTATTTATTAGCGAACCTATGCGCAAAGGGCATGTTCGTAAATTCCGCAAAGGATTTAACACTACACACGGCACTAAAATTTCAGCAAGTGCTAGACTAAAATATCTAATCGAATCTAATAAAATGAAGATTCATAGTAAACCACTAATAACAGAACTTAAAGCATTTATTGCTGCAGGTGTCACATTTAAAGCAAAAAGCGGTGAGGAAGACGACCTAGTTAGTGCATTATTGTTAATTGTTAGAATGAGTCAAGTTCTATCAGACTGGGATTCTAGAGTATTTGAATCCTTTAGCAGTAATGACGGGTATAATGAAGATGATTTTGACCTTCCAATGCCTATATACATTTCGTCTAGTTTAGGATAAATATCAATATGGACAAAAATCTCGCACCTATTGCAAAAGAGCTATTTGGAAAAGTTCGCACCCAATTTCCAAAGATTCAACTTGGGGATGCTAACAGTAAAGTCACTGATAGACCCGAAGATGCCCGTTTCTTTGAATTTGATTTTATAAAAAACGGAGAGAATCTTGGGACTATCAGTCTTAGCATTAGTGAAGACGATGGCATGATTGTTATGTACAGCAACGATATAACTGACGGACAACCGGGCGGAGTTAGTAGACAATGGTTTAATTTCTTAAGAGAATTAAGAGAATTTGCTAAACAGAATATGATGAACTTTGCTATTAGAGACACATCAAAGAGTAATTTAGATAAAAGAGATTATCAACATTTAGCCAATAATAACGGAGAAGGTAGTATGACTGAAAGTAAACTATGGGGCACATCTAAGACTAGTTATCAACAGATGGGCGAAGCTAAACTAATTGTTAGACATACCCAACCTGTAAACTATGCCCACGCAGCTGGACGTACATTACACATTGAAAGCATTCACGTTGAGAATAGTCAAGGAGAACGATTTAAATATCCTGTAAAACATCTTAACGGTGCTCGCGCACTAGCCACTCACGTAGCACACGGCGGCACTCCATATGACGGTATTGGACAACATATTACTGGCCTAAGTGAAGAATTAAACAAATTAAGAATGTTTAAAGGCTATGTTGATCGCAATTCTATGGTTAGCGAAGCAATGGGCACAATCCAGACTAAAGTATACGAGCGTATTGATCAAGTTAAAAAAGAAATTCGTAGTTTACAAAATTCTAGCTACTATCAAACATTTGCAGAATCATTCACGGTTAACGAAGCACAAGAGATTCCAGAAGATCTAGTTAATGACTGGGTTGATCGTTTAACTATCCGTACATTCAATGAAGAATTAAAAAATGTATTTCCATACATTTACAAACTAGTAGGTGAAGAAGTTGATGTAGTTAAAGAACTAACAGCAGAAGATTTACTAGGTGAAGAAGATGCAGATTCTGCAGAATCTGATCCGGTTAACGAAGTTGAAGAATTCCATGCATTTGAATCTTACTTAGACAACATCATGAGAGAAGAAAGTGATCTTTTCAATACCGATGAAGAAAGTCAAAGTGCGTCCATACAAACATTAAATCAACTAATTGCACAGGAATTTCCAGCAGGCGTAGATGGTACCAATGCTATCCAAAGCCTGAAAGGTGTAATTGACGATCAAGAATTTACAGATGCAATCAAGCAATTAGGTAAAGTAAATCCTGAAATGGACATTAGAGAATTTTTAAAGAGTTATTTAGAAAAGCACGACGAAGAAAATGGTACAGACATTGCTAGTAAGATCAATTTTGATTCTACTACACCTGCACCTACTGAGCCTGCTCCAGAAGCACCTCCAGCTGAACCTGTTGCAGCAGCACCTGCTCCAGAAGCACCTCCAGCTGAACCTGTTGCAGCAGCACCTGCTCCAGTAGCAGAAGAAAAAGAAGATCCACCGTTTGACGGCCCTTACACTAAGAAAGGTGAAAACGATAAAGATCAATACGGCAATCCAGTTAAGCATAAAGCACGCCATCTAGCTAAGAAAGGGATGGCAGATGCCATTGCTAAAGCAAAGAAAGCTGGTGCAACTGCTGAGACTATGGTTAACTTTGGTTCAGGCGAAATGAGCCTGGGTGAAGCTATTACTAAGGCTGGAATGAATGTTGAAGAGTTTTTTGAAAGTAGTAGCAAACAAAACGAAGTAGTTGAGTTTGTTAAATCCATGTATGACGAGACAACTGGTAATTTTCCTAAAGGTGAAACTGGTGTATTATTAGCAGTTGAAAAACAATTTGGCGAAGATGCTGCCGAAATGGCGCACAGTGTAATTAGTGAACTATCACATGTATACGAATCAAAACGTCTACGTCAATTGGCTGGATTAGATGAGCAGTTTCCTATGATGGATCCACAGGCCATGATGCAACAGCAAATGGGCACAATGAAATCTAAAATGCCAAACTTAGACCCTGCTGCAATGATGAAGAGCCAGCAAGACAGAATGGCACAGATGAAGGCAAACATGCCACAAGGCGGAACTAACACTTCGTCGTTTAAGGTAAATGGAAAACCTGTGTCAAAAGCAGAGTACGATGCATTTATGGCAAAAAATCCACAGCTTGGACAGAATATGCAGAATCCACAAAATGTAGTCAAAGGCAATCCAGAACTAGCAAGGATGAAGAAAATGGCAGGAATGCCAGACGACAGTGATTGGTAAAAATAAATCACATTTAAGCAAGATATCTCTTGCAAAGCTAAATAAAAGTGCGTATAATAACATATATGCACTTTTTTACTTTACAATGGTGTAAAGTAGATATAGGCAAAACTAGCAGAAATGCAAAACAA
>Ga0114975_10002164_pt1 | contig 13542 bp, 13 predicted proteins | sample S_130626_EF_Meta_FD_87031 | JGI IMG/M metagenome (GOLD analysis project Ga0114975, IMG submission 87031) | Freshwater microbial communities from Lake Simoncouche, Canada to study carbon cycling - S_130626_EF_MetaG | ecosystem: Environmental > Aquatic > Freshwater > Lake | place: Lake...
CCCCTAGTTATTCAAAATCACTTACATATACCATATCCCCTTCAAGCTTTCCTACAACGAGGTTTGCCACTCGTTCTATATCTCGTTCAGCCCTTCCTACAACCAGGCTTGCTACTCAATCTAGATGCCCATCAAGTACATATACAATATCGCCTTCAAGTATTCCTACAACCAGGTTTGCTACTCGTTCTATATCTCGTTCAGCCATTCCTACAACGAGGTTTGCCACTCAATCTAGGTGCCCATCAAGTACATATACCAGATCCCCTTCGAGCATTCCTACTACGAGGTTTGCCACACGATCTAGATGCACGTCAAGTACATATACCAGATCACCTTCTCAGGCTATTACAACAAGGCCATTTACTAGATCAGTTACACGTACAATGTCTAGTAGTCCTATTCCTACAACAAGACCATTTACTAAATCAATTACAGTATCAATCTCTAAAACGGGTATCCCTACAACAATGCCATTTACGAAATCAATAACAAATACTGTATCTCGTACAGGTATTCCTACAACAAGGCCATTTACTAAATCAATTACAGTATCAATCTCTAAAACAGGTATTCCTACAACAATGCCATTCACTAGGTCGATTACACCTATCCCTAGTACAATGCCATTCACTAGGTCAGTTACACGTACAATGTCTAGTAGTCCTATTCCTACAACAATGCCATTCACTAGGTCAATTACCGTATCAATATCTAAAACGGGTATTCCTACAACAAGACCATTTACAAGGTCAATAACAGTGAGTGTATCTATAACACCAATTCCTACTACCAGGCCATTCACTAGATCAATAACAAATACTGTATCTCGTACAGGTATTCCTACAACAAGGCCATTCACTAGATCAATTACAGTATCAATATCTAAAACCGGTATTCCTACAACAAGGCCATTCACTAGGTCAATTACACCTATCCCTAGTACAATGCCATTCACTAGATCAGTTACACTTACAATGTCTAAAACAGGTATCCCCACTAGTATGGTTAGAACTAGGTCATCATCCGTTACACCATCTAGATCTACAACCGTCACCCGTTCTCGTTCTGTAACCGTCACATCATCCAATAGGACTAAATGATGTAAAAATTACAAATACTAACTCTATAATACTAGACTTCCACATCTGAGTCAGGGTACTGGGTATTTAACTCTTCTTTTTCAGGATTGTAACGGCCTTTATAAGAGCCTACGCCAGCAGAGATCTTATCGTAAAGCTTTCCAGATAATGAGTCAAAGTAATAGTCCTTTCCTTGGTACCTGACCTTAGTAACCTTGACCACTACCGTTTCAGAAGCAATAATGGGAGCGCAGTTAGACTCTACCATTGTGGCTACTTGATTATTCTCTTGAACTACAGGGCCTTGACTTACGGGTACAGGACTTACCACAGGGATTACAGACTTAGGCTTGACTGTACGAGGCTTTCTTGGTTTGGCAGCGACAACTGTATTAACGGGAGCAGCGGTAGCAGCGATAGCAGCGCTAGCAACCGTGGCAACAGTTGGACTAATCAGACTTTCAAGAGTAACTTTAGGATCACTTGTAGAAGTATCTACCATCTTTTTTCGGCCCATATCACTGTTTGCTTTATCTATAGACTCCTTAGCCCTTTTCTCATCGGTCTCTGAAATCTTCCACCCCTCCTTTATCAAGGCAAGATAATAGGGGGAGCCATATAACTTACTACCAGATGGATATGGCCCCCCTACGAGGCCATGGTCACACTTTGGGGCTGACTGATATTTGTATTTATTTATCTTGATAGAGCATTCTACACAAGTCTTAATACCATCTGGAACTTCGTTTGGGCACCTATATTCTGTCCAAACGAAGTTTTTTGTCCTGCCATCTTTTGAGAGCGGAAAAGATAGTTTATCTGAATGCGCCCTTCTAGAAAGACATGTTGTCATCATTGTGTGCTATCTATTTCATAGCGACCCACAGTTCAAATTTATACCCCCGTTATACGGTATAGACATTAAGGGTTCTGGCACTGGGATCAGTTGTCTCAGGACTCCATCTTGGCATCCACCTATATGGTACCGTGACTGCCGCATTTTCATCGCCAGGATAGAATGTGGTAAATAATTGTCTGTAATAGAAGTCCTCAGCAGTCAATGGCTTCATGTGTTTTACATTGGCCACTTCATCTTGCCAGTTATCTGGTACTAATTTACTTACGCGTTCCCTAATCTCTTGATACCATGATTTATCTGTGCCTGAGACCCCGTCACTGAATGCCTCCTTACGCCGATTAATAACTTCAGGAGGTAGAGTAACTCCGTCATCAAAGGCCTCCCTTAAAATCGCCTTTTCCACCTGAATGCCTAGACATGGTCGAAGAAGGCGTGGGTGGATACTACGTACCAATGCCACGAATTGCTTATCTAGGAAGGGAGTTCTTGCCTCAAGGCCGTTTGCGCTGATAGATCTATCACTGCGTAATACATCAAATGTGTGGATATTTTCTAAGAGTCTCTCAGTCTCTCTTTGGAAGTCCATGTCGTTAGGGGCGTTATTAAAGTACAGATAGCCGCCGAAGATTTCGTCAGAGCCATCGCCATTAAATACAACCTTACAGTCCGTATTTTCTCTTATATGTTTTGCCACCAAATAATTTCCAACACTCGCCCTGACAGTTGTGCGGTCGTATGACTCAATTGCCTTTATTACTGTAGGAATGGCATCAAAGAACTGATCGGGAGTCATTACAATTTCAGTATGATCACTCTTAATCCAATCTGCCGCAATTCTCGCATGTTTAAGGTCGCTAGAGCCCTCAAAGCCTATTGCGAAAGTCTTTAATGGCGGTGCCTCTGCGTTTGAAAGATTTGTCTGAACTAAGGCGGCAATCAGACTGCTATCTAGCCCTCCACTCAGAAGTGCTGCAACAGGCCTTTCTGTTAACATTCTCTTTCTAACAGCCTCCTCTAAGGCAATTCGTAAATAAATACTGGCATCTTGCCTAGCGATAACTGAAATATCTGGGTTGTAGATAGGTGAGATTACCCATGGAATAGTATGATACTTATAGGTATTGACCAACTCTCGTGTATTCGTATCATATATTTCGTAGGTACCAGGAAGAAGGGGGCGGACTGAATCGCAAGTAGGTAGTGCCTTGATTTCAGATGAGATGAAAGTCCCAGAATTATTTACCCCCACGAAGACAGGTCTCACACCATAAGGGTCCCTTGCGACAATGAGTCTTGATAACTCCGAATCATATAAGACAAGTCCAAAAACCCCATCTAGACTGCGCAGGAAGGTCTCGGGATTTTCACGATGACGTAAGTATAATTCTCCAATACAGTGGCAGTCAGAATTACTACATTTTAAATCAAGTTCGCGCTCAATATCCCTGGCGTTGTAAATTTCGCCATTACACATCCAAGTAATGGGGCCATTCACGAATGGCTGCATTCCATTATCAGTTAGACCATTAATGGCTAAACGGGTAAAACCAAACGTAAGGCTGTTATTCACAGGTACAATACGCATTCCCTCAGGGCCACGTGGAAGTAGTTTATAAATCAACTCATCGTATTCACTGTCATATGACTCGCCAAGATGTGCCCAGATTCCACACATTGTGTCTTATTAAGAATAAGTCGCAATGTTTAGACCAGATTTTATTAACATCCACATAGTTCTTTACTTCCTTCGTCATATTTTTGCTTTTGCTCGTATGTAGGGAACTTAAGAACACAGGTTACCTTGGTACAGTTCAAGCAATCCGCCGCAGGTTGGGCAGCAGCGGCCAGATTAATTATGTTAGTATATACAGTCTTATTTGCTTTTGCACGTAATCTGTCGCTGGCGTCCATTCTACTTAATGCGTAGATAATCTATTCTATAGAATGCCGGATGTTAAGTCAAAGGGTGAGAGGCTGAAGGAAACTATTACTTTGTTGAAAAAGTTACCAGAAGTTGGTGTCCCTATGGAATCTTACGCGTATAGTCAGGTACAAGAGTTAATGACTACCTGGGTAAATGGTGGGCCTGCCATAAGGGAGACCATAGACTTTGTATCGCATACAGGTATTCTTACTTTACCAGTTCTTGATGGTAAGGTGAGTTCCCTGGATTTGAAGGTCAAGGCCAAAAAATAATAAATGTATTCGTTTTACTTTACCAAGTGCGTAATAGTAAGATTATTTATCTTTATCCAAAAAGCAAGCATTTTAGATAACTTTAAATTGTATTCGCCAGGACAGCCTGGGAAATGATAAATTATTATATCTTTATTTACTTCTTTAGGGTTATTTTCTAAGTACTTCTTCATAAACTGATTGTCGTATTTATCTTGTATGAAAGAGTTATATATTAAAAATGGTTGATCTAGACATCCTGGAGGCTCGTTATTTTCACACATATAGTTGTCTATATGAATGTTAGTGTCTTCAAATAATTTCTTAATTGATATACTATTCATGAAATAGAATACGCCTGCTGAAAAGGCGGGGGTGTATTTATAAAAGGCTTTCAAATCAAAGAAAATACCCCCAGAATATTCATGCCCTATATATGACTCTTCTAAGGCGTGTAATTTATCTGAAGGTATTTCGGTATTGAATAATATATTTATATCTGAATTTACTAATACGTCAGTATCTAAATATAATATTTTCTCATAGTTATCAACTTTATCGTACTGAAAAATCTTTAATTTACAACAAGAAGATTCCATCAATGTATGTAAATCCAGAATATAATAGTGTATAGGTAAATCAAAACTATCCATCTCCTTTAGTATTAATTGATGAAATGACGGAGATGTTATAATAAGAATATCGGTTGTTTCTTTATTTATATTACCTTTCACTGAAATACTTGTAATAAGGAGTTTCAATAAGTTTATATAACTCTGCTGACAAAATACACACATATAAATAAGATTCATTCTATATGAATAAATTACATATTTATTCCAGAAAACCCGCAGTAATATCATTCTTAAATGTATCAAGATGATACACATAAGAATGGACCGGGCGAGGATTGAACTCGCGACTTCGGCGTTGCTTTGCAACGTCCTCAGAGGACCTTAGGGACTTCGGCGTTGCTTTGCAACGTCCTCAGAGGACCTCAGGGACCCTAGGGACTTCGGCGTTGCTTTGCAACAATCGTGTTGCTATAAATATACTCTTAAGTATAAGCACCGCGCTCTAACCAACTGAGCTACAGGTCCATATTATATTATTTAACTATCTTTTTAGGCCTAAACTAATTCTAATAAATATTTATAATATGGAGGGTAAAACAAATAAATGTACGGCTATTTACTTCTATCAAAAACCATTCACTGCCGATACTGAACAAATGGGGTGTTATTATTTTAATATCTTACAGGCAGTTGAATTATGTAGAATGTGGGGTGCTGCGATAGTACCACCTAAGTTGCCCCTAGCCCCCCGCGATAATAATAAGGTAGAACTAGATCACACGCAACCATGGGCCGATTCTATATTAGAACTCGGCTCTATTGATAGCACTGAGGTCTTAGATTATTCAACTGTTAATACCATGACATTCGATGAATTCTGTAGTCAGTCTAATTTAAATGTATATAGTGATTTGGAAAACTTAGATATATCTGGTAGCAAATTTAAAAATGATATGGGGTCTAAATATTTTATTATGAATATGAGTCCAAGGTGGGATACAAACAAATACCACTCTAGCAGTGATCCTGTATTCTACACAAAGATATATAAAACATTACCTTTCAAAAATCAAGTTTATAAGGAGCGTGTTCCAGAGTGGTATTTAGATATGTATAAAGCTCCATTTCTTGGAGTACATTGGAGGCGCGGTGATAGGGGCAACGCTTGTCTCGGCGTCTATGGTAAGAATCTATGGTATGCGACTGAACCTGATAAGGTGGCAATGTACATAAATACATACCTAGAAAAGAATAAGGATCTAATCTGGGTCTATGTTTCAACAAATTCGGGCTCAATTGATGATAGGGAATTATTACAACGCCTTGTAAAAGTTCCACTGTATTATCTTGAAGTACCAGATAATATAGAGCCCCTTGAAATGTGGAAATGGGACCTGACAGATTTATTCATGTGCGCAAAGGCTAAGCACCTAATTTTGTCTCCAGGTGGCCTTAAAAACTCATCAGCCTTTGGCAGAATTCTATTGGCAGAATCATTGAAGGAGAATAATGGTGAGGCTAGATCGCAGTTTATGTCATTTATCTAAAGTTGATTCAACTGGTTCATCTTCTACGATAAAACAGTATAGGCGTTCCTTAAAATACCTATAGTGTAAATGAAAAGGAGAAACCATCTTGTTTTCAATCTCAACCTTACATGTAATTACAAGTGTCTGAAACTCCTTTTTAACGGATACCTCAGCTTCAGGGTTTTTCTTACATACTTCCTCCCATGTAGTCTCTGCGAGGGTATTAAAGTATTCCACTTGTTCATGTAGTGGTGACGGGGGAATGACTAGCATCTGGATTAAGATATCTTAACTACCTTAGATGCCTACTATTGTATCCTATGACTTATAAAGTTGAACCATCACTTTAGTGTAATCCAGTTACACACAATGAGTACTTATCTGAAAGTGGCAGATGTCCAGAAGGGGCCTGACGCGATGCCTACCGACCCTCCTATCAACTATACCTTTCCTCTTGATCCATTTCAACAGCATGCCATGAAGGCAATATGTGCTGAGGAGAATGTCTTGGTAACAGCAAAGACTGGATCAGGTAAGACATTAGTGGGTGAGATACAAATCGCATATTCCCTACGAAAAGGGAAGCGTGTCTTCTATACCACACCAATCAAGTCACTTAGTAATCAGAAGTTCAAGGACTTGAAAAAGCAATTTGGATCGGTTGGTATCATGACTGGCGATATCAAGTTCTGCCCAGACGCCAAAGTCGTAATCATGACGACTGAAATCCTCAGAAATCTCTTGTTCAAGAAGGATTCAACTACCAAGGAGATTGGCTTAACTGCTGAGATTTCCTGTGCCGATTTGGATGCTGTAATCTTTGATGAGTGTCATTACATCAATGATAGGGACCGTGGGCACGTTTGGGAGGAGGTAATGATTCTACTGCCCCCCGAAGTCAAGATGATTATGCTTTCTGCCACACTTGACCACCCAGAGTACTTTGCCGAATGGCTGGGTGAGCTAAAGCAAAGACACATCAACCTCATCAGCACAGAGTATCGTATTGTACCTCTTACACACACCTTGTGGTATGCGAAGGAGACACATGTTCTCATGGATGCCAAGAATAACTATAATGATAAGGTCTATAGGGATTGGATTGACTGGCTCTACAAGCAGGACCTGGCGCATACAAAGTTCCAGGAAAAGGTACGGGATGCGAGGGCAGGTGGTACAGAGGGAGCAATTGGTGGTAAGATTAAGCCTACATCCTTTCTCCACAGGATGAACGGCCTTATTACACATTTACAGGAGAAGGAGTTATTACCCGCACTCTTCTTTGTACTTTCTAGGAAGGACTGTGAGAAATATGCCAAGAAGGTGGAGGGTACGCTTATCACATCATCTGAGGTGGCAGATGTTCGCCATGTCTGGAACTTTCATTTGAGGAATCACAGGGCAAAGTTAGAGGCTCTTCCTCAGTACCACACACTCTTTGATCTCGTACAGCGTGGAATTGGCTTTCACCACAGTGGTATTATTCCAACTCTCAAAGAAATTATTGAAATCCTCTTTGGTAAGGGACTTATCAAAGTACTCTTTGCCACAGAGACCTTTGCGGTTGGAATTAATATGCCAACAAAGACAGCAGTGTTTGTGGGACTGAAAAAGTATGATGAGCAGCGTCAGGGGATGAGGATGTTGAATACCGCAGAGTACCTTCAGATGGCGGGTCGCGCAGGTCGCCGTGGTTTGGATACTATGGGTACAGTGATTTATCTTCCTGATAGGGATCCTGTAGAGCCGAGTGAAATGCGGGCAATGATGTGTGGTGGTAAGGCGCCAGTGGAATCTCGTATGGAGTTTGGCTATGATTTCATCTTGAAGACAGTACAGTCTGGTAATCGTAACTGGCTTGACCTCTTGAATAAGACTTATTGGCGTAGGCAACGTGAAAACGTAATAGTTGATTTGAAGGCTGAGCAATTTAAACTTATCAGTATGCGTAAGCAGATTCCAGTATCAGATACTGAGTTAGTGGCCTTTGCCGAGAAGGCAGATATTGAGGATGAGATTCGTAATAATACGAATGCCAAGCGTAAGAAGGCTGAGATGGCCTTGAGAAAGTGGAAGGACGAGCATACTGGCCATAGATGGACCATGGTTGAGAAGAGTTATCTTGAAATCCAAGGTATTGACCGTTTATTACATAGCATTCAGAAGTCGTTGTCTATTGCCTTGGATGTATCATCTAGTGTGGAGGCTAGGATTCGTGTTCTTGAGACCACGGGATTCTTGAAACCACTGGATGACCCTACCACTCATACTAAAGATAGTCTTACAAATCAGGGGATACTAGCAACTGAGTTGAATGAGGCAGACCCTATTCTCATATCCCAGCTCTACCTTTCACCTACTGCCCAGAATCTATCTCCTAAAGATTTACTTGTAACTTTGGCTGCCTGTATTGTGGAAGGTAAGAAGGGTGAGACTGAAGCTAATATCAAGGATCTGGACCTAAGTAAGGATGTACAAAATGCCATGTTTGAATTAAGCGATATCTGGACTCGGCTGCGCTCTGCCGAGAATAAACTTGATTCAAAATCTACTGAATGGAATCTGAGTACATTCTGGATGGAGCCCATGTCTCGCTGGATAGACGGTGAGCCAATCTCGGTACTCTGTGAAGAGTATGGTGTCTATGAAGGCAATCTTATTAGGTCAGTGCTAAAGTTACAGAATATGTTGGATGAGTGGCGCTCTATGGCCAAGTTCTGTCAGCACACGGAAATGATAAAAAAGATGGAGGATGCCCACTTGCTACTTGTTCGCGACGCAGTAATCCAGGATAGCCTCTACCTTCATCTCTAACTGATAACTCTAAATACCCTGAACAAGATTCGCTCCTTCCACCTTGCCGAATCATAATTCAGACTATATGAGATATCTACATGGTCACCAATTCTAATATAAAACCCGGTACTCCCGTCTCTTGGACATATTTTTCCATTGTCTAAACTACAGGCTACGTTTATAATCCTCTTCCATGAAGGGACCCAGACTCTCGCTTTTTGTTTGACAGAATCATGCTCTATGAAGATTCCTTCCACGTTGATAGGTTCTTGGCTTAGCACACTCATAAAGAATGAGTCCCTTTGAAATGCCTTTGAGTCCTTTTCTAGCAGATTCAGATTCCTACATAGGGCCTGTGGGGTCTCACTGCTTGAACCTGATAGAATCTTATAGAAACACCTTTGATTGTATAGGTCGGCATACCTCCTCAGCGGTGACGAGGCGTGGGCATAAGAATCTGATGATAGACCCCAGTGACTTGTTTCGGTATGACCAGGTGCATATTTGGCTGATGTATATGCCAACATCTTTAGTGAGGGATCAATTGTAGCCCACTTTTCTAACTTCTCAAGGTCAGGGGCATCATGAGAACGTAAGATCCCTGTATTATGCCTCCTCAATAACTTACCAAACTCTGTGTTATAGAATATCATCAGTGTCTCAACCCAATCATGACTTGATTCTTGAGTTGAGCCACGAATACTTCCACATAACTCCTTTATTACTCGCATGTACCACTCATTACTCTTATCAGCCTCATCGTAAGTAAAGGGCTTATCTACTGCGAGATTAGTCAGTTTGAATTGTTTATCTGTAATACCAGACTGGGGCGACCAGTCAATCATCAGTGATATACATTGCCGCCTTTTACCAGGCAACAGAGATAAATGTTCAATACCAATACTTGGCGGCAACATGTGCTTGGGTTTCTGGATAACTGGATATAGAGTCTGCCCTACGTTCTGTGCGTACAAATCTAAGATTGAGCCTTCTTGAATGGCGCTGGCAACATCTGTTATACTTACCCAAATCCTATACATACCACACTCTCTTAGTTCTACACTGAATACATCATCAACATCTTCACAACCAGGTGGGTCAATATTGAATGTGACACCCCCAATATTAGTTCTTAAAGTTTCATCGCTAGTTTCTAAGGGTAAGTCAACCTTCTTAGGATAATTAAGAGGTGAGTAGCGTAACAATAGACTTTCTGCCTCGGCATCTGGAGAACCACATGGTCCAAGAATACGACTCAGGGATCCGCGTGGGAACTTAGTATCTTCCCATGCCTCAAATTGTACAATGGCTAGGATATTGCTACTAAGATCCTTTTCAGATGAACTTACAAGAATATATGGGTAGGCCTTATTAAGAGGTTCAAATAGATAGATTGGTACATTTCTGGAAGTGAAGCCATAACGAATCTTATTCTTGAACTGAAGCACTCCCACGATAGGCGGGTGTCTTATTCGTTTCGTTAGAGAGCCATCTTCTGCCACCTCGTCACCAGGTAGAGCTTTATTCAAGGCTTCTACACCAACTATTTCTTTTACGCAGTTTCCTTTATCATCGATGACTTTGAAGTTAAGATAGTCTTTAGTATATAGTCTCATCCTTTTGGTGTAATTCTAGTTTATGATAAGTACTTCAATTTTACAGTAGCCTAGTTACCTACGCTTAAAATTGAGAGATAAGATACATACTATTGTCAGTACTATGGAACAACCATCATCTATCTTGGCTAAGGATCTCGGTCTTCTTATTGGCTTATATGGGTATCACGATGTTCATACTACGTTGAATCAATATATGAAGGATGATTATGAATATCTTAAAAGTATATATACCAAGACTCAAGAGATTATTCCAGCTCCTGAGGTACAAGTACAACTACAAGAAGAGGCTGATACTACCCCAAAAAAGCGTAAATACAATAAGAAAGCGGCAAAGGTCATTGAAGCCGTTATAAATCCTAGCCCTCCAGCTGTACCAGAGGAGGCTGAAATCAAGGATGTGATTGTTACATCACCTGTTACGGATAGAGCATACCGCGACCCTAAAGAAATGAAGGCCTTTCAAAAGGCTGCCGAGGAGGCTAAGAAAAATGAAAATCAAGCAGCGGGATACCAGGTGGCTGAAATATTGACTAAAGATAATCTTGAGAAGTGGATTGAGCAGGAGTGTAGGACATATGCCTGGGTTGCTAGAGAGAAGGCTGGCTGTCCAGAGGCGCAAGTTGCTGCCACTGCACAGATGATGGGAATCAAAAGTAGGATTACTAAGAAGAAGGCTATTATTATGGCAGGTAAATAGTCTATTTGCTCTTTCTAGGAGCTTTTTTTGATTTAGGGGGTGGCATAGTAATAGTTATATTACTTTGTTCTTCAATTGGTACCGATGATGCTTCATCTGAGGCAGATTCCTCTATGTATTCAGATAATAGAATCTGAATGGATGTAGTGAGTTCAACATTCTGAGACTTCAGTTCAGAAACATTGAAGGTACTCATTGTCTCTATAGTGTCAATTTGCTGTTTCTTATCAGCCATTAGCTTTTTAACAAGTTTTGTACCGCGCTGAATGGCCCTATCAAGGTATGTCTTAGCCTGCTCAATTCTTGAACGCAAGGCCTTTTCTTGAGATTCTGTTTCATCTGATGGTAGAAGCTTATTAAATACATTAGTAATACGATTCATCTGATCAATGATTGAAAAGACATAATCAAGATCTAAATCTGAGCAAGACTGAATATATAGGACACATTGAGATCCATTAATCCATTCAATGGTAATAGGTGTATTTGGATTCTTACCGTAAATTGGTGTATTTAGTGATACAAACACACCGAATAGAGCCTCAGGATGTAATTTCATATCGCGAAGAAACTTTGTTACTTCGCCTTGTGGAATACTATTTGAATAGTTCTTGATTTCAAATAATGTGAGTAGTGAGTTGATAGTGGCCGACGAATCACATGAAAAGGTTGGTGTCTTAATTAAATCCCAATTCATCTTTTCTTTTGCAATAGTCTTGAAATATTTCTCACCATCATTACCTTTTAGAACAGAAGATGCCTGACGTTGTACTTTTACCTGTAGTTCCTGCTCCTGTTTTTTAACCTTCTCCTCCCTATCAGATATCGCCTTTTCCTTTATAGATAAAATCTCCCTATTCTTTTCTTCAATAGTTGATATAATCTTTTCATAGCTTTCTTTACAGTTGTCGCGAATTACAGATTCAGATTTAGATGCGATTTGGAGTTGGGCTTCTAGTTCTGATAGGCGCTTAGTAAGTTGTCTAGATTCTGTTTGGTACCTTTCAGCCTTTTCAGATTCATTACGATTACTAACCTTTTTGATTTCATTAATCTTATTTTCATATTCATCTTTTAGTTCAGATATAGCCCTACTATTTTTCTTTTCCATGTCAGATATCGTATCAAGTAGCGGTTTTAACCCAGAATTCATGTCAGATACTGTTTGTTTTTCTAATGACATAAGTTCTTGAGAGTGTTTCTGTTTAATATCTTTGAGATATTCAGCAAAAAGTGTGTTTCGTGTATAGTCATCTTTTAATGATTCCTCTAATTCAATAAGTTTTGAAGCATATGTTAAGACTTCTTGAAATTTTTCAATAGTACATGATAATATAGAAGGAGGTAATTCATATGCCAGATCTGTGTAAAATGATACGATACTTAGGTCATCAACTGTATTTCTGGAAATAAATGAGTGGCTCTGCATGTATAATATTGTGAGTAGGCATTTAGGCTTCTCGCATCATATAAGACAGAAAAGTGGAATGTATTCGTATATCTTAGAAGGAGTGAGGTGATAGACGATCCAAAAGTAGTATGAATAGATATTATAAAAGTGTCATTTTGATTTGCCATTGAATCCATTGAATTTAACTCCAGGTTCAACACCAATGATGACAACGTCAGTAGAAGGTGTATCGAGAAGTGAAGTACCTAAATTAAGGAAAAATAATACAATCATTGAAATAGTAATAAACTTAATAAGGGGTGTAAATAAAGAGTTTAGATTGAACTTAATACCACCACTTTCTACAGCTTCTTCTTGACTATCAGTGGTAGTATCATCTTTAGAAATCTGTAGTCTATCTAAAAAGGGCTGTATTGATGGCATAATAACTCCCTCGTTCAAAGCATTTACAAGATCAACAATATTATTGCCAATAAGAACACCAAGGGCAACACCAATTACATTGAAATCAACCATAATTTTTTGAATACTATTACTGCTATTAGCAACAACATTCAACGGGTTAGGTATAAATGTAGTAGGCATATTCTTTAATGCGTTAGGAACTGCTGGTACTGACATATATAATATATAGGTATATAAAAATGCCGGGGTAAATATGATATCTGATGAGATTAGTGAAGTCTGATGAGATTAGTGAAGTCTGATGAGATTAGTGAAGTCTGATGAGATTGCTGGATGCTAGTATTATAGTACAAAGTCTGACATTATTAACAATATCTTATGCGGCGCTTCGCGC
>Ga0114975_10002165_pt1 | contig 13542 bp, 7 predicted proteins | sample S_130626_EF_Meta_FD_87031 | JGI IMG/M metagenome (GOLD analysis project Ga0114975, IMG submission 87031) | Freshwater microbial communities from Lake Simoncouche, Canada to study carbon cycling - S_130626_EF_MetaG | ecosystem: Environmental > Aquatic > Freshwater > Lake | place: Lake...
AAATATAATAAATCTCCAATACTAATAATATTACCTATAGATATTATAGGGTTTGTTGAGAACTTAACTGTAGTTCCTGATACAACTTGATAGCTTCTTCCTATACCATTCACACTTCTTAAAGAAAGTTGTCCTATTGAATTGTTTCTTACAAATGCGTAATAAGCAGCTTCTTTTCTTTCAAACCAAGATTGCTCTATATATCCTGAATATTGTAAGTCAGTCTCTAATATAGCACTCCAAGCAGCATCTCCTTGTAAGTTAATGGTTTTAAATATTTTATTTTCAAGAGCAGCGTTATTAAATACACTCTGCAACGTAGATGGTGTAAATTGTCCATAGAATGTATTTCTATTTTCATTTACATTATGTCTGTAAATATTTCCTCCTTTAAAAGTATAGAAATAATTGTTCATTCCAATCATCCAATCAGGATAGTAAGAATAAAAAGATACCCAACCGGCAACTCCTTCGCTATATGATAATGTGTAATTCATAATTTTAAATACAATTTGTTATTGCTACTACAACTCCATTTGATACTTGCAATACTTGATTTGGAACTGCTACATTACTTGTCATATAATACCCATCTGCTAAAGGAAATTCTCCATTAGCATCTGTAAATACATAATCATAAAGACCTACGTAACTATCTACAGCGGTATGTACTTTTGCAAAATAAAATGTATTTGGCATAGATTCTCCACAAAGTATTACAGATGAAGGAAATACATTTGAAGAAGCAAAACTTGGTAATAATACAGGGCAAGGAATAGTTATATTCCAACCTGTAGTACTACAAGGTCCAAGTATTTCAATTTTTAAAAGATTAGGTGTAGTATTAGGTTTTGGTATTACCATAATTACATTTGAAGGAGATGTTGGAGTTAATTGTATGTCTCCCGTATCAATTGTTACGGGTATGAAATTACCTGTAGCTACAAATGAAGTTCCATTATATACTTTTTCTTGATAATTATTTGTACCACCCGAAGGATACCAAGTACTACAACTACCTACAGAACCCGTAGAACCTAACATAGTAAAATTACCATAGTTTGTACTTTGAAGAACACCATAAGTTGAATTTGATACTTTATTGTAAACAACCCCATCATAAGTTACTCTAATTCCATCAGGTATAGAGAACGGATTAAAAGTAATAATTACAGCTCCAACATCTAATAATGTACTACCTGCATTTACATTTATTACATTAAGACCTGTTCCTCCTGAACCGCTTATAACTGCTCCTCCGCAAGGAGTAGAACAAGTAGCACAATCTTCTACAGTTAATAATATTCCACTTGACTGCTGTCTTGTAATTGCTCCAAATCTATATACTCCATCGGGAGCTATAAATTCTAAATTTGTATCTAAATATACAGCTGTAGCCACATCAAATGTAGCTGCATCTATATAGTATGTTGCATTTATTGCCATATTATTTTACTTAATTAAATTACACAATCACAAGAGTCATACACTACTGTTATTTCTTCTTCACTAAAAGGATTTCCTATTGAACAATAAGAAACATTTGTTGCTGATGCAGCTAATATATTAGTATTTAATATACCATTTTCATCATAAAAAGATACATTAACTTGAAATGCATTTGGATTACTTACAAGATATAAATTATAAGGCGTAGTACAAGTAGTCTCACAATAACAACAAACATCTTCAGCATCTGTTCCAAAACACAAAGATACAGCAACAGCACAAGGTGCACAAGTTTGTTGCGGTAATAAAACCCCATCTACTAATTCTCTAACTATACCTCCTAATGAATAGAAACCATTTGCAGCAAATGTATCTAAATCTGAAGAAGTCCAAACCGAAGTAGCTACATTGAAAGCAGCATCTAAATAGTACGTACCTGTTATACAATTACAACAAGAGTTAACTCTTGTAGTTCCGTAGCATAATTCAGTCTCTATAGCACTTCTAAAATCCCAAATAAAATAAAGATTATCTCCATTTACACTTGCAGGAACTGTAAAGTCTGCATAATATACAGGTACTGAACCTAAATTAGGAGTAGCTGTTGAAGATGAAGACAATAAAGATTGAATACCTATATTGGTATTTGGATACAATATATTACTTCTATTATATCTAAATTTATAAGTAGAGGTATTAAATATAAAATCATCAGGAGATATACTATTTGATATAAGCCTCATAGTGCTAAATTCAGGAGGGAATCCTCCTTGTCCTGCAAACCCTGATGTTATATTATATCTTGATACAATAGGACTTGCTGTTCCGCTTCCAAATAAAACTAAGTTAGATAAAAGAGGACCTACAAATAATCCATTTGTATATCTGTATTGAGTATGAACAGTTTGTCCTGCTTCTGAGTTATTAGTTAAAACAACCTCAACTACATTTAATGACTCAGCTTGACAACAATCAGCAATAACAGAGACAACCATATCTCCTGTATATTTAAGAGTTATCTGTGCAGTTTCAACAGATACATTATTTTTATTAAATGTAATTTGACCATCGCTATTTATAGGAGTTGATGTTACTTGTGTTCCATCATAATCTACAATAACCTCAAGAGTTTTACCTGTTTCAATACTTGAAAATACCCAAGTTACATCGGTAAATCCAACAGTAGGACCTAAATCAACACAATAAATTTCTTCCTTAAATGCTTCGTTAGTTACTGACAAAGTAAATGTTTGAGAAGTACCACAAGCCAAACATTGAGGATTGATAGGTAATTCTTGGTCATTCATAGACAACACATACTCGTTCATATACGGGTCATATCCACCAAGCTTTTGATAATTGAAAGAATCATTGAATTTATCTCTAAACCAAGTTCTCATATTTTGATTAGAGATTGCAACCAATTGTTCATTTTGGTCTTCTCCTCCTTTTAATTGAAGTACCGCACCACGTTTTGCATCAGTAAAAAATCTATCAAATCCCCATTGAACATAACTCTCAGGATTGAAGCTAATGCCATACTTTTCAGTACGCGCTATTTGCGTTCCTAAGACCTCAGGAGTGGCTGTAATTATACCTCCGGCACTTGCATCAGACAATAAATTTTTACCCGCTAAAACGTAAGATATTTTATCTTCTTGTAAAGTAAGCACATCTGTATTTCTTCCATCTAATAACATTATACTTCCAAACGAACCTTCGCAATGTTTGAAATTAGACAGTCCTTTGTTGAACTCGTTAAGTCTATTTATATTACTTTCTCCATTGTATATACCACTATAAGTAATATCTGAGAATTTATCAGCAGCTTTATAATCTTGCTCGGCAACTGTGGTTACTCTTTCTCCAAAATTAAAAGACCTTCCAATCATTGAATCACGTATCTTATAACTCTCTGCTCCATTACCAAAAGCAAAGCAATTATAAAAACCTGTGTCTATTATAGCAGGTATGCCTCCCGCTATATCTTGGTTTTGGATATTTCCATCGTGATTACCATCTTGGTCAATAGCAAATGATAAATTATTTTCAAAAAATATATCAGGTAACGCATCAGATGGCTGAGTTTCCCATATAATTGTATTTAAAGCTCTAAATACTTCAACCTCCATTTCTATAAAATACCTTCTAAAATCAGCTCCGGGACCACTACAAGCCCATCCGGCACTATAATTTAACCAAAGTCTATTAGTAGTACCATCTCTATTAAATCGTAGTTTTTGAGTGTTAAATGCGCAAGTTGTATTTCCGAATCCTGTTTGAAATTCAAGAGTTGCTCCTCCGCATACTGAAATATTTGGATTATCTAACGTTGCAGCGATGTCATCTCCTACAAACCAATCGTACATATTATCATAATCTCTTGCCGCTGTATAGGTAACTTCCCATAAAGTCCCATTACATTCGCAAAAATTTCTACCTCCTGAGCGGTTTCCTCTTGCATAAAACTTTATTCTACTTCCCGCAGGAATAGAGTAATCCTCGTATTGCCAAAGAGGATTTAAAGGGTCATATCCTGCTTCTTTTGTAAGGTTCATAGGATATTGTATTACTGCACAATTGCTTGGATGTGAAACTCCTGTAAAAGCAGAAAACTTTCCCGGTTGTATAGTAGCATTAGGGTCAACTACAAGATTAAATGTATTTGGATTTATTTTTATATAAAGACCCGCAAGCGCAGTTGTATCTTCTTTTGGAGTAATAAAGTCAGCAGCCTGAGATACTTTCTCAAGGACTGTAGAATAAACACAATTTTGAGTAGGACCTGATGTGTCTGCTTTTACAATCAACCTATCTCCTTCTTCAACCTTTCTCATATTGTCTCCTTCAAGAAGAAACCATACATTATTTGTATCAGGGTCTGTAAAGAATATATTTGAATAAATAGTTTCGTAATTCTCAGCGTCAGGCTTAATTACAAACTTATACCTTGTAGCCCAAGCAGGTGCTCTTTGGTCAACAGGTATAGTTACTTGAATTGAATTTTTATTTGCAGAAGCTCCGCAAGGAACAAATTGTGTATTATAAGGACTAACCAATGCTGTAGTTGACCTATTAAATTCATCCATATATACTATACCAATCTCATATCCTCTATTGCTATGCAAACTTGAAGGGTTAGATATTTTTTGATATGTAACATCAGCAAATATATAATTATAGTATTCAAAAACTCTTTGAGTAGGAGTTACTATATCGTCAACGTACTCCATAGCAGGTAACTGTAACCCTATTATTTGACTTGATGGAGTTGTTATTATTTTAAAAGGTTGCAAAATAGCATTTATTCCACTTCCAAATTTTATAAGAGCATCTAAATTATTCGGTAAAAAACAATTAAATTGGTCAGTAAAAGTTATTCCATTACAAGCAGTACTTACAGGCTGAATATTAGTAAGAGTACCAATCGCTTGAGTAAACTCAATACTTGTAGCTAATGCATATACTGATGGGTAATTTGCAGTTAAATAAAATACAAAATCTAAATCTAATGCATCTGTAGTTTCAACAGGAAAAGGAAGTTCTCCTGTAAATTGAGAGTGCTGTATAGTTAAAGTAATTGTTATAGAAGAACCTATTAATAAATCTTTATCAGTTAAATCAATATTTAAAATAGAGTCGCTTATTGACAATCCTGTAGATGTTGAGTCTATATTGTAAACTCCATCGTCATAAGTATCTTCAATAGATTCTTGACCTATAGGTTCAGAAGTTAAAGATGTTGTGTATTCAAGCTTTACAATACTTCCATTTTTATCAACTAAATTATATCCTTCAACATAATTTCCGTACATCAATCTATTGCCCATTATTGTTTGAGCTTTAGCATAACGAGGAACATTATCATAAAGTCTTAAAATTTCAGCTTCGTTTAATACTGTAAATATTTTACTATTATTAAATGAATATTGTAGCACTTGATTATCTACACCTCCTAAATCTGATTTACTAAGTTTCTCTATAATTTTAATTATATTCTTGTTTGACTCCTTAAATAATAAATCAATACCAACAACAAGAGGTCCTCCTGAGTTATATTCAATTATTGCAGCATTACAAGAGTTAACCATACCCTCATTTAGCATACTATTAATACTAAACTCAAAAGGATTTGGTATAAACGCAGGTTCAGACCATTGAGATGTAGCAGAGTATTCGCCATCAACATATTTATATCTATATGCAAAACAAATAAACCTTGTCTCTAAAAAGTTCTCTTGACCATTAGTAATAATTGGCGTAACAGTAGGAGACTCTGTAGGCGGTTTCTTTATTACAAGTAAAGCTTCAGGGTTTATTTGGTCAATATTACCAATTGGATTAGGGTATCTATTCCCAATTGGATTTATATTTAGGTATCTTGGAGCATTGTAATCATCGGTAAAGAATATTAAATTCTCAATAAGATTAACTCCCGTTATAAGATAAGTAGGATTAAAGTTTAATGTAGTATTTACACCATCTCCATTATCTATACTAATAACGTGGTACGTTAATATGGTTGTTAATATATTGTAAGATACAATTAAATCAAGTTTACCCGTATCTCCAACAGTAAATGCAGGGTCGTGAACAAACCAATATATAGTTTCGTTAGCACTATCATCTATAGCCCCTATACATCTTGCAGATTGACTAAGTGGAGTTCCATCAATATATTTCAAAGAAGTTAAAGGAAGATTTCCCATTGTGTTGGTAATGACCCCTACTTCAGCTACTTCAGTAGAACCCATTCTGATATTCATAGCATCAACATACTCGCCATCAGGTAATAACCTTTGGTCTGTAACTTTATTCATTCTTCCCGCTAAAAAATTTCTTGAGAAATTTGCCATATTATTTAATTATCTTATCCATTCCTCTTAAATTCATTAAGAGTCTTCCCGGATGAATATTACTAATTCTTATTTTTGCATTTCTTAGTAATGCAGTTCTGTCTTTTTTTGCTCTTGCAATTATATATTCTTGCACTCCAAATTTAGAGTTTAATATCTCGTATTTAATTGCCGCATAGATATATTGTTCAAATAACTTATTAACAGTAATCAATAAGTTATCCCCACCTTCCATACCATCAGATACATATTCAAGAATACAAAGTTCTCCTGCCATACTTGAGTCGAAGTTTATAACTCCTGCTTTCTTATCAATCTTAAAAGTAGGATTGAAATTTGCTGTCTCTGTATTTAAGCCAAATGCAGTCTGAATACCATAATCAAAATACCACATACCTTCATAATACCAACCCTCTGAACCGTGAAATTGATTTCCTTGATTTAGATAGATACTCTTTTTTAATTTAGTCAATCTATCGTAGTCAATGTCAGAGTATTGTGGTCTAAGTATATTTCCGTTTTGGTCAAACAAAATATTTCCTTGTTGGTCCTGTAGATATGCATTAGAGGATATTGCTTGAATATTTTCTGTCAATGGTCTTAACCAACCATCTTTGTATAAAGAAATACGAACCCAATTCACATAGTCAGATGGAAGTACATATCTTAACGAATCAGCCACGCTTAACTCTAATACTTTGATTTCCTTGAACGCATCATAGTTAAGCTCTTGTATAGCACGTTTTGCGTGAAAGATTACTTTGTAGCGTTCTTCATTATTTACTAATGAATGATTTCCTGCGTACATTAATAAAAAATTATTAACTACATCATCTAAACTGACATATTGGTAAGAACCCCAATTTGCATCTTGTGGGGTAGTTCCATTATTGTCATAATATTCGTATTGCGATATATATGCCATTTGTTATTATTTTATTGTTGGATACTAAATGTAGGCTGTTCGTGTGCTTGTTGAGTCATACCAAATTGAGTAACTTCCATTTCACGAATTTCCATACCAAAGTATTCTAACATCTTTGTTACTAATTTATATCCATCTTCATTCGGTAACTCAAAGTCTTGATAATCAGGTTGTGATTGGTCAAACACAGGCTCTCCATTTGCTAATGTAATATAAGTCCATTTTGGAACTTTAGGGTATCTGAAATATACTGCTTCAACTTTTCCTTTTGCATTTATAGTATTAGGATATAATTTAATAGTCTGACCTTCAAGTGTATAAGAAGGATAGAACTCAGAAGGAGTTGTAAGTGATGACGCATTAAGCATTGTTATTTTTCCAACACTAACTTTATCGGCTTCTTTTGATGCAGAGGCTTTTAATACTATATATCCATTTGGATTTGTAGTGAAAATATTAGCTGTTAATGGTAAAGTAGTATTTGTAAAACTATTAGATAATACATAAGCAAGAACTCCTGTTGTTGTATTAACTACAATATCTCCAACTGATATTCCATCAGATAAAAAAGTAGCTGATGAATCAATTAAAAATGGCGTAGGACTTGGTGCTGTTGTTCCTGTGTTTACACCGCTTGCAAGCTCATTAGTATAACAAAGTAATTTAAGAATATAATAAGCATCATTTCCAACTGTAGTAAGTGTTGGAACAGAATATATATTATTTCCTAAATGAGCTAAATAATCGGTCTTTAAAAAAATCTCTAATGTTTCAGCAATAGGACTCTCAATATCTGCATAGTCAGTACCTGATGCACGTGAATTTTCTGCATTTATAGTTTTATTATAACTGCTATAGTATTCTTCATATAACTCCATTTGTGCATTTGCAGCAATCAAATTGAAATCTGATGGAGAAATGTATCCATAATTATTCTTATTTAATATGGATAATACTGCATTTCTAACTTCGTTTATCATTTCAAATCTTTTTACAAATATAGTAAAAAAAAAGCACAGAACTAAATCTGTGCTAATTTTGAATTATTAATACTTTTTTTTATTTTGGTAGGTTTGCTTCTAACATTTTTAGAGAATCAATACCCTCATCGCTTGATAAGAAATGACCTGCTGTTTCATAAGGGTCTTCTCCGTATGGTACAGAAATCATTTTCTTTCTATTGGTTGGAGTATTAAACCAAACCTCTCTATCGTTGTTGCGTAATCCTAATAATTTTTCTTCAAAGAACAATCTGATTTTTGCTTGGTATTGCAACTCAGGGTCATTCAATGTAGTCAAGAATCCTCTTGGGTCATTTTTAGCAAACACTAATATGTCTCGTTTTAATTCTGCTGTTGAAATTGTTGAAGGGTCTTTACCAAACATAACTCTTGTAAGAGTTTCAATTTGTTCAAGAGAAAGTTTTCTTGCTTCAACCAATGCATCAATTTCAAGGTCTAAATCCTCTACTTCTGAAGCTGCATCTTTTTCATCATCTACCTCAACAAAAATCCTTCCATTTAAAGGATGATAATGTAAGAAAGCTTGTAGTGCAGGATTTGTTCTCGGAACAGCTAAGAAGCCATCTTCAAACATAATTGGTTCAATGATTGCATTACCATCTTGTTCATCCTCAAAAGGAGACTTTTGGTTTATCGCATATCTAAGAGCACGGTTTTCTTGTTTTTTTTCATCAAACCACATTAGTGGGAATCGTGGATGATTTCTTGCCGCTAAGCTATATGAAAGCGGACTTCCTGTTGTTAATCTATAGACCTTGTCTACTAAAACTACTGTTGCCATTTTATTATAATTTAATTTGATTTAATTATTTTTTTAAAAAATATACAGAGGGACATTGATGTCCCCCTGTAATATTTAAACTATTGATTATCCGAAACGGAATAATACGAAGTTATTTGCACCTAAAGTACATACACATCTTTCAGACAAGAAGTTAACCTCCATTGCATCCAAGTCGCTTGTAGCAGCACCACCCGCAGAACCTGTAATCCAAGTTTTGTATCTTCTATCTTCAGCCTCTGATGCACGGTATCTCACGTGTAAGAAAGGTCGTTTTGCGTTTTTACCCATTATTTGGTCATACACTGAAGTAGAACCTGCAGGAACTAAAAGACCTGTGATTGTACCTGTTGCAGTAGCAGCAGTATTGTTCAATCCACCTCTCATAGTTGGGTCGTTTAGGTATTTCCAATCAGACTTGTAGAAATCGTAACCTCTACGGAATCCTGTGAAACCTAAGTTTAATGCCATATTCACATCATTGTCGAATAAACCGAAAGATGCAGATTGAGCAACACCACCTGAAGTATATCCATTTAATGTAGCTAACATATTGTCGATGTCAAAAGACAATCCACGATTAACAAACACAACATTTTCTTCGATAGCTCCTTGCTTATCTAAACGAGAAACAATAGAATCCCAATCAGATAATGAAGTTGGTGTACCACCACCCCATACGTTACCTCTTTGGTTTACAACATAGAAGATACCTTCAGAACCACCGGCAGTACCACCTAAAGCAGTTAATGCACCTGAACCTGATTCAGCAGGAACTGCTTCAATCATTGCAGTCTCGATGTAGTCTTCAAAACGTAAACGAGTTTCGTGCTCTGATTTCAAATACCACAAGTAACCTGTAGCACCGTTCTCAGTAGTAACTTCAACCCATCCGATTTGAGCCATATCTGAACCGTTAACAGCATATTTATCTTTCAAGATAATAGGCTTGTTAGAGTAGATGTCATCTTCAGCTTCCAAAGAACCAACCATTCCGTTAGTACCTTTTTTGAACTCAGAACCATAAATGAATACAGTACAAGCAGTAGATACAGCAAAAGCTTGTCCTGTTGCCTCGTAGTAAGCTACTGTAAAAGTAGTTGCTGTAGGAACCGCAGTAACGATTGCTTTGTTGTAAACACCTGATGTGTTGTTTTGAATCATTAAAGTTTGTCCAACTCTAATTGCGATGTAAGTAACACCTGAATCAGCTACTGTAAAAGTTGCTGTGTTAGCACTAATTGCTGCCGCAGAAGTACAACTTGTGTACTTAATGTGAAGACGACCTTGTTCTGCCCATTTGATTTGGTCAGAGTTAGAAGGCATCTCAGCACCTACCATTCTCAAGAATGATGCGATGGTTCTATTACCATATCTTTCAAATTCTTTCTCGTAAGTATCAGGAAGATACTGATTCAAGAAGTTGAAGTTAGTAATATAGTTTGTCTGTAACGCTACTTGCTCCGCTGCCGGTTGTAATGCATAAGTAGGGTTGTTTAATAAAGCACTTGCCATTTTAATTAATTTTTAAATTTATAATCTTTTTATACTGCGAATTTTTAGACCTTTACCCGAATCAGGATTCATCGCTTTTACCTGCATTCCATCCGTTGACTTTGTAACTTGAGGAACTCTGTTCTCAGACATTTGAATATTTTTAATGCCTTTCATAGTACCCTCCGTTGCATCTGATTGCCCTTGTTCATAAAAGAACTTTGCAAACCTCTCAGGATTCATAGCTACAGCTAATGACCTATGATAACCTGACGCATCTTTAATCAACCCTTGCTCATCTAAAAACTTGTTAATAAAGTTTGCAGGTGTGGCTTGAGCTTTCTTAAGTTCGTTGGCATCTCCGGGATTGAAAGTGATTCGTTTATCATTAACATTGAACTCAAAACCTTTGAACTCTCCATTAAATACTTCATCAGACTTTTGGTTAAACCAATTTCTTTTTCTTTCATTCTCTTCATCAACAGTCTTCGCTTGCTTAGTATATTGCTTGTAGCTTTCATAAATTTCTTTTTCCTCATCAGGAACAAATGCGGTACTTGACTCAAGCGGCACTTTGTACTGTTCTTTTTGATTATTAAAAAATTTCTTTGCCTCAGCAACAGCCTTTTTCTTTGAGATTTTAACTCTCTTAATGTGTGATTCGTCATCAATATCTTCATCGTAACGATAATCATCCATCAAAGAATCAATATCATCTTCGTCAAGCCCATCTTGAGTGGCTGACAAATAATTCTTAAGTAACTTTTCAGGGTCCATAGAATCAAAGTCTTTTTTAAGACTTAGAAAATCCTCGAATCCCCTTCCGGTTTCTTTTTTGTATTTCATATAAGCAGCAACATCTTCAGGTAAAGCCTCAGCTTCCTGTCTCTCTGTCATCAACTCATCAAATGAATTGATTTGCTTATTATATCTTTTTCCAATATACGAAAGAACTTGGTCATCATCTAACTCAGGAGCTTTGTACTCATCTTTTTCAACAATAACATTTTCAATAACTTCTTCAACAACTTTTACTTCGGGAATCTCTTGACCCGGAAGTCTAACATTTTCAAATTGCTGTTCGTGTTTCTCAAGTAATTCTTGTTCAACTTGAGCGGTACCTTTTTCTTCTATACCATCTAATACTCTAACTTTTAATTCCATTTGATTTGATTTAATTTTTTACAAATTTATATAAAATTTTTGACATTATTAACGCGGCTCAAATTCAGCTAAATCAAACCCATCTAAACTGTCCTCATTAGACTCAAAATTTAATGGAGGAAGATTGTTTTTACGTTGGTCTATTAACTTTGATTGCTCTGTATTTTGTTGGCTAATACGCTTAGCCTTAGCTACTTCTCTATCTTCTTCACGCTTACTTAATGTACCCATTTCCATTCCGTGAAGTTTTTCATTATACATAAACTCCTCTGCCATTAAATGTGATTTTAATTCAGCTTGAACCTGCATAATCTTAATATCATACTCAGCTTCCATTTGTTTTAACTGCATTTTCGTCTGCAATTCAGCTTGCATTTTCTGTATAGCTGCTTGTCCTGCCATCTGTTGAGACTGTAATTGTTGTTGAGCTTGCATAGCTTGTTTCTGCATCGCCATCTGCTCCTCACGGTCCTGCTTCTTAACTCGCTTCATCTTAAGCAACTGATTAGCAAGTTTAAGATTTTTAATCTCACGAATATCAATTGCATCTTCAAGATTAATATCTCCTTTAGATAATGCCATATTGATATTAGCTTCAAGCTGAGCTTTTTGTTCTTCATCAGGTGCAACTTCTATAAATATACCGAAGTCATAAATATAAAGGTCTGCTATATCATTTAAAATAGATACATTGTATTTACCTATTTGATTAATGAACTCATCTTTAAAATCAGAGTACTCTAAAATATCTCCAATTCTATAAGTCAATGCTTCTGCCATTGAACGATAAATATACAAACCACCTTCAAGTATATGACGAGTAGCTGTATTTGAATTTAAAGCTGCTAATTTCTGCAAACCAACTAATGAATTAGGGTCAGGTGTTGAACCATCTCTTGCTTCATTAAGTCCCGTTACAGTTCTAATCATATCCATATAATGATTATAATTAGCTATAAGCATTTGTGTCTTACCCGTTCCTGCATTAGAACTTAATTGAGTAATTGGTATTTTAGCATTATTAAAATCTCCATCTCCTGTAAAACTTCTACCAATAACAGAACCTGTTTGGAAGTATAGCCTTAAAGCATCTTCAGGATTATATGCAGCTCCATTACCTAAATCAACTTCATTAAGTCCATCGGCATCAATGAATACACCATCAGGAACAACACGATTAATTACTTGTTGTAATTTTAAATGTGTGATTTGAATAAGGTCAGCAAATGGTATCATTCTACGAACTGTAGATTCAATAGCTCCTTTGTACATACGTGGTGCTGATGCAATATAATTTGGTAATGCGTGTTGAGATGCTGATTTTGGTCTAACCATATTCTCAGACAATCTCCATTGTAAAAGTATATTAGTTCCCATAACCATAATTCCTTCATACCAAACATCAATAGTCTTTTCAATCTTTTCAAAATTACCCTCTTCCATCATTTCACTTGGAGGATTGAAAGTATCATCTTTTGCTATTAATCGAGAACCACCGTTCTCAAGAATTTTTTTCTTATAAACTATTTTCTTAGTAGTCTTGTAGTTAAAATACATTAACGTACAAGTATCTCTTGAGAATACACTGTTCTCATAAAATTGAGCTACATTAAAATAATCATACCAACCTTGACTGTATTGAGTGATTTCTTGTAAATCTTCGTTTGTAAGATTTTGGTCAATTTTCATTAACTCAGTAATTGCCATAGTTTTAATCTCTCCCCAATAGAAACAATCTCTAAAGTAAGGGTCTTCAGTATAACTATACACTACATTTGCAGGGTCAACATAAGAAATCTTAACTCCTGTTCCTTGAAGAAACTCGTGCTTTGCTATAGATATACCAAGTAC
>Ga0114975_10002166_pt1 | contig 13538 bp, 13 predicted proteins | sample S_130626_EF_Meta_FD_87031 | JGI IMG/M metagenome (GOLD analysis project Ga0114975, IMG submission 87031) | Freshwater microbial communities from Lake Simoncouche, Canada to study carbon cycling - S_130626_EF_MetaG | ecosystem: Environmental > Aquatic > Freshwater > Lake | place: Lake...
AAGTGGGGTCCTTTAAAGACTATTTTTCTACGCTGGTAGGCTGGGAGCGCTTTCGTGCCAGCCAGTTTGGAATCGTCCACTACTGCACCATGGGACTCAATTCCAAGGAAGCCAACAATGTGGCTTTGGCGGAACAAGTCATGGAACTTTTGCCCCTCTATGCTGGAAAAGAAGGGGTAGTCGCCATTGGAGAAATTGGTTACGACGACCAAACTGAAGCCGAAGATCGATTTTATCGCTTGCAATTGGAGCTGGCCAAAGAGGTGGAGCTACCTGTGCTGATTCATACCCCCCACCGAGACAAGAAGAAGGGCACTACCCGTTCCATGGATGTGGCAGTGGAACATGGCATGGATCCCTATTGGGTCGTGGTGGATCACAACAATGAAGAAACAGTCAAAGAGGTGCTTGATCGCGGTTTTTGGGCAGCCTTTACCATTTATCCACATACTAAAATGGGCTCCGAACGCATGGTGGAAATCGTCAAGCAATACGGTCCGGAGCGCATCATTGTGAACTCGGCTGCGGATTGGGGCATCTCTGATCCCATTGCCGTACCAGAAACTGCCGCGCTGATGCGCAAAATGGGCGTGCCAGAAGAGCATGTTCGCTTGACTACCTACCAAAATGCACTCACTTTATTTGGCCTGAGTGGGCAGATGCATGAGGACGATTGGCTCAAGGCAGCGCCAATCGATCAAACCAAGAAACTGGGCGGTAACTCTGTACTTCGTGGTGGGCAAGTGCCCCGCGTAGAAGGTCCTGATGACCGCGTAGAAAACTAAATCATGGCCAATTCCAAGATTTTCGCTTACCTCCAACTAACACGGCCGGCCAATGTGGTTACGGCGGTGGCAGATATTTGGGCGGGATTTGCGATTGCAGGTGCTTGGGATGCCATGGCCACCAACTGGATCTATGGAGACCAAGACTTCTGGTGGAACCTCCTTTGGCTATCACTGAGCACCATCGGACTGTATGGTGGAGGGGTGGCTTTCAACGACATTGCGGATGCGGAATTGGATGCCATTGAACGTCCGGAGCGCCCCATCCCGAGTGGACGAGTTTCCAAAAAAGGAGCAATTGGGATGGCTTCGCTTTTGCTTCTAGGAGGAATTGCCTGTGCTTTTCAAGTGAATCTCATGGCAGGAGGACTTGCGATAGCTGTCGCTTGCTGCGCCTTATTGTACGATTACTGGGGCAAGCACCAGCAGGTATTTGGACCAATTAATATGGGATTGTGCCGTTCTGGAAATCTGCTATTGGGGATTTCGGTAGTGCCTGCATTGCTGAATACTACCTGGTACTTGGGTTTGCTTCCGCTAGTCTATGTCGCGGCGATTACGATCATTAGTAGAGGAGAGGTGCATGGAAAAAACAGGAATGCGCTATTTCTAGGGGCAGGGATGTACACGACTATCTTTGTGGCGATCTTTATTTTGGCTTTCGAGAAAAGTCCGGGCTACCTGCAGATTTTGCCATTTTTAGCCTTTTTGGGCTACCGACTCTTTCCACCGCTTTTAAAAGCCATTCGTACCCAAGAACCGCAATACATTGGCAAGTCGGTCAAAGCAGCCGTGCTTTCACTGATTGTGGTCAACGCTTCCTTGGCCACCGCCTTTTCTGGCTGGCCCATTGGGCTCTTGATTTTGGTGCTTTTGCCCATTTCTCTAGGCTTCGCCAAAAAATTTGCGGTGACCTAAGCACTGAATAATACAATTTCTTTCACATCTTGCTTATCTAGACGAGATATCCCCTCCCAAAATGTCCACGATTCTCCAACAATCTTTCTCGGTACCCTTTCGCTACCCGGTTGCGTTCACGGAGAATTTGTTTGCAGTTACCCAAACCTTGTTTGCGGACACCTTCCCAGAAGGGCAATTGGCACGGGTATTTTTTGTGCTGGACTCTGGAGTAGTGGCCCATCATTCGGAGTTAATTTCCCAGATCAAAAACTATGTAGCGGCCTATCCTTCACGACTAGTCCTAGTGGCTGAGCCGCTAGTGGTAGTTGGGGGAGAAGCTTGTAAAAATGATCCCAATGCCTACCAGCAGGTGGTGGAGGCTACCAATAGCTTTGGCATCGACCGGCATTCCTACATCGCTGCGATAGGCGGGGGTGCGGTACTCGACATGGTGGGCTTTGCTGCAGCGATCTCCCACCGGGGGATCCGTTTGATCCGCATCCCTACGACAGTCTTGTCCCAAAACGATTCAGCTGTCGGAGTAAAAAATAGCATCAATGCCTTCGGGAAGAAAAATTACCTGGGCACCTTTACCCCACCCTTTGCGGTGTTGAATGACTTTACCTTTTTGAAAAGTTTGGAAGATCGGGATTGGGCTTCGGGGATTTCGGAGGCCATCAAGGTGGCCTTGATCAAGGACTTGGAGTTTTTTGAGTGGTTAGAAAAAGCAGCACCAGCACTTGCAAGTCGGGAGATGGAACCCATGAAGGAGCACATCATCCGTAGCGCACAGCATCACATGGACCATATCGCAGGTAAGGATCCCTTTGAGTTTGGCTCGAGTAGACCACTGGATTTTGGGCATTGGGCGGCACACAAACTAGAAAAATTAAGCGACTTTCGAATTCGACATGGGGAGGCAGTTGCCATCGGTATTGCACTGGATTCGGCCTATTCCTTTTTGCAAGGGCGCATCGGAGAAGGAGACTTGATTCGTATTTTCAGCTTGTTTCATACCTTGGGGCTATCCCTGTACGCTCCCGAACTTCAAGAAGATGCTTTGCTTCAAGGCTTGAAAGAATTTCAAGAGCACCTAGGAGGTAAACTCACAATCATGTTGTTAGAAAAGTTAGGAACAGGTGTGGAGGTGCATGAGATGGATTCTAACTTAATTGTGGAAGCTTTACACCTCCTCCAAAATTGGGAAGACCGGCATGCGCTCCGGTGATGCGCTAATTTTTGCCTATGAAAATTAAGGACATCCACCTAAGCTATTGCAGCAACATCCATGCAGGGGAAAGTTGGGACGCCACCTTTCGAAATCTGAAAATATACATTCCTGAAGTGAAGAAGCGCTTGGTTCACGAGGGCGCTTTTGGAATTGGTCTTCGGATTTCTCATGAAGCCTCGGTGGTTTTGGAGCGGCCTGATCGTCTGCAGGAATTTCGGGACTGGTTGAAACAAACCAACTCCTATGTATTTACGCTCAACTGTTTCCCTTACGGAGGATTTCACCGCACCAAGGTAAAGGAACAGGTACATGCTCCGGATTGGACCACGGAAGCAAGGCTAGCCTATACGATTCGGAGTTTTCGGATTTTGGCCCAGCTGCTTCCCGAAGGGGTAGAGGGAGGGATTTCCACCTCCCCGCTGACGTATAGGCATTGGTTTGCCACTGATTTGGAAAAAAAGGAGGCCTTTGAACGAGCAACCACCCATTTGATAGCCGTCGTAGTAGAGCTGGTAAGACTGCAGCAGGAGACTGGAAAATTTCTTCATCTGGATATTGAGCCTGAGCCGGATGGATTGCTTGAGAATTCTGACGAGTTGATTCACTATTTCAAAGAATGGCTTCTTTCAGAAGGCAAGTCTAGTCTTGCCAAGCAGCTTGGCACTACCCAAAAAGAAGCAGAAAAATTGATCAAAGACCACCTCCAGGTGTGTTACGATGTGTGTCATTTTGCCATTGGATACGAAAAGCCAAAGGAGGCTTTTAAAAAGTTGAAGCAGGCGGGGATTGGCATTGGAAAAATACAACTATCTGCTGCTCTCAAACTTTTAATCCCTGAATCTCCTTTTGAGCGGTTTAGTATTGGAAAAAGGCTTGGAGAATTTGCAGATACCACCTACCTCCACCAAGTAGTGGGGAGGACAAATGAAGGAGGATTGAAATCCTATCCCGATTTACCGCAAGCCCTTGCCCGACTTGGAAGTACCCAGGATTTGGAGTGGCGTGTACATTTTCATGTGCCTATTTTTTTAGCAAATTATGGAACCTTTCAGGCTACACAGGAGGACATTGTGGAGGTATTGAAATTAGTCAGTGCAGATCCAAGCATCACCAAACACTTGGAAGTGGAAACCTACACCTGGGAGGTTCTTCCACAAGACACACACCTTACTTTGGGGGATGCGATTTCTCGAGAGTTGTCCTGGGTGAAGGAGCAGCTCCAGTAATTGACCTCCGTATGCTACTTTTCTAACCCATGAAAAAAACCGTTGTCCTCGATATTGTCGCCCTTTCACCAAGAGTGATTGGGGAGCATACCCCATTTTTGAAACAATGGATCGCATCGAAACACCAAGCGGTGGTAGAGCCAGTGCTTCCTGCGGTGACCTGCTCTGCGCAATCCACCTATCTCACGGGCAAATGGCCTGCTCAAAATGGCATTGTAGGCAATGGTTGGTACTTCGAAGAGGAGTGTGAAATCAAGTTTTGGAGGCAGTCCAACAAGCTCGTGCAAGGAGAGAAGGTCTGGGACCTGCTGCGAAAAGAAGATCCTACATTCACTGTGGCCAACCTTTTTTGGTGGTACAACATGTATACCACGGCGGACTTTGCTGTGACGCCACGGCCATTATACCCTGCCGATGGGCGAAAGCTACCCGATTGTCATTCCCAACCCATGGAACTTCGAGACCGACTGCAAGCCGAGCTGGGTCCTTTTCCTCTTTTTAGCTTTTGGGGACCTGCTACGACGATTGCATCTAGCCGTTGGATAGCGGAGGCAGCCAAAAAAGTGGACCAATGGCATTCCCCCACACTCAACTTTATTTACCTGCCCCACTTGGACTATGCGTTGCAGAAGTATGGAATTGACTTTGCCAAAATTGGGAAAGACCTGCGGGAAATTGACGACCTGGCAAAGGATCTGATCACCTACTTTGAAAGTCAAGGAACCCAAGTCTTGCTGCTTTCCGAATATGGCATCACGACTGTTTCTCAGCCGATTCACCTCAACCGTATTTTCCGAGAGAAGGGATGGATTCAGGTGAAAAATGAACTGGGTTTGGAAACCCTTGATGCAGGTACTTCGACCGTTTTTGCTGTGGCAGACCATCAGGTCGCGCATGTACATGTCCAGGATCAATCCCTCCTTGCTGAGGTGCAGGCCCTGCTTGCGCAAGTGCCCGGTGTGGAACAGGTGTTGGATGCCCAAGGAAAAAAGGAGGCTCATCTCGACCATGCGCGCTCCGGTGATTTGGTGGTCGTGGCAGATGCCAACTCTTGGTTTACCTACTACTTCTGGCTAGACGATGCCAAAGCCCCAGACTATGCCCGCTGTGTGGACATCCACCGGAAGCCAGGGTACGATCCTGTGGAACTGATCATGGATCCCAGCATCCCAATTCCTATGCTCAAGGTGGGCACCAAACTTTTGAAGAAGAAGCTTGGTTTTCGGTACTTGATGGACGTGATTCCTTTGGACGCAACCTTGGTCAAGGGAGCCCATGGACGTGTACCTGAGTCCGACTTGGACAAGCCCCTATTGGTTTGTGAGGCGTCGTTAACGAAGGAAGAGCGCATTGCTCCCACGACCGTTTTTGACTTGATTGTGAAGGCAGTTCAAGGGAAGTAGTACCGAGCAGGGTTAGTTAAAATTTTTTCTCCATCAAAAACACCCCCATCTCCCGCTGCCCGTAGACAAGGACCGTTTTGGGTGCTTCGAGGAACTGAAAGCCCATCTGTTCCAGTTGCTGCAGCCCTTCAGGTAGGAGCACATACCGTTCGGATCCGTCTGGCAGCGCATACCTCCCTTCTTCTAAATCCTGACTTTCTTCCAAGATGTTTCCAAAGCCCGTACACATGCGCATCCAAAAAACACCTCCTGGCTTGAGTACGCGATGGATTTCGGAGATCATCTTCCAAAAATGAGCATGCCCATCTGCAAAGTGGAGGACGGCCGAACTGATGACAGCATCAAATGCAGCTGCATGAAAGGGGATGGCAGCACCATCGCCTACTTGAAAGCGATGGATATCCGTTTCAGGCTGAATACTTTTTGCGAGGTAGCGGCAATACTGAATGGCCAGCTCGTTTGGATCGATGCCAAAAATGGAATAGTTCTTCTGTAGGAAATACACGGTATTGCGGCCCTCGCCACAGCCCACATCCAAGATCTTCATTTCCTTGGTAAATCGACCTTTTAGGAGTTGATCCAAAAGGTAGTTATCCACATTGCCAAGCAGGCGATTCAGTTCGTCAATTTCCATTTTCCAATCGATCTAAGGCCTCAGAAGCTTTGATTCTCCCCACCTCAATCAGTTCCGCGGCCCGATGAAATTCCAGTGTGCCTGCCTGAATACTGGCAACCTTGATTTCGACCTCTACTGAGTAGTTTTCAAGCAGCAGTTGGCAGTAGCGGTCTTGGAGCAAGTCAAAAGAGCGGGTGACCAGTTCCATGGCGGAATAGCGCTTTTGTGGCACTTTTTTCTCCTCCTCCGGAAAATAGGTCTTCATCTTATTCTGGTACTCCATCAGCCATTCTGGTAAGTTCATGGATTGTTTTTGGCTTGATTTTTTGTGTGGAGCAGGAAGAAAATGTTCTGCCAAGCTATTCGTATTGACTACCACCACGAGGGTGTTATGGGGATCAGAAAGCAAGGAGATGGGGACTGGATTCAATACACCTCCATCGATAAAGTTTCGTTTATCGATTTGGGCGGGTAAAAAAACCGAGGGGATGCTACCCGAGGCGCGGATGGCTTTGTACAAACTGCCTTGAGCAAAAACATGCTCCTTTCCAGAGTTGACATCGACGGCATTGCAGGAAAATCGGAGGGGTAGATCTTCTATGGCTTGGTCGGGAACCACCTTTTTCAGGGCTTGGTAGACCTTTTCTCCTTTGATAAATCCACGACTTGAAAAAGTAAAGTCCATCAAGGAAAACACATCTACGCGATCGAGGTTGCAGATCCAATCCTTGAATTCGGGCAGCTTGTCCGCGGCATACATGCCCCCAACTAGGGCACCTGCGGAGCAGCCCGCAATTTCGGTTATGTTGTATCCTCTACGCTCCAGCTCTTCGATCACGCCCACATGCGCCAATCCTCTTGCGCCGCCGCTGCTCAAAACCAATGAAACTGTTTTATTTTTTGCCATATATTTAGGGTACAATTTTCGATCAATCCCTGAACACATCACCCAACGAAACTAAGCATTATGTCTGACTTTAAACCCTTCCACCTCGCTTTTCCAATTCGTGACATCGAAGAAACTCGCCAATTTTATGGAGGCCTTCTGGGCTGTGATATTGGAAGAAGTACCGACAAGTGGATTGATTTCAACTTCTTTGGCCACCAGCTTTCCGCCCACATCAAGCCGGAGGAACTTGCCAACGCCAAAACTAACGAGGTGGATGGAAAAAATGTTCCAGTGCGCCATTTTGGTGCGATACTGGGCTGGGACGAGTGGCACGATCTGGCCGACAAGCTCAAATCCCACGGCATTGAATTTGTCATTGAACCCTACATCCGCTTCAAAGGAGAGGTAGGTGAGCAGGCTACTATGTTTTTCTTGGACCCTTGTGGCAATGCCCTGGAGTTTAAATCCTTCCAAGACCCAGCCCAGATTTTTGCGAAGTAGTCGAGTAAGTGAAGCCCATATCCCTTAATCAGGCCCTAGGCCCAGTGGTCCGAATTGGAAAAAAGGATTATCTTTTTTTCGGCGGAACCTCCTACCTCGGAATGGAGGAGGATGCGCATTATGAAGCAGTACTCCACGATTGTATCCGGCAATATGGGGCAAATCATGGGCTGAGTCGCGTGAATAATGTGCGGCTGAAAGTCTTCGAGGAGTTTGAGAAGTTTTTCGCAAAAAATGCAAAGGCTGAGGCTGCCGCGGTGATGAGCTCTGGGTTTTTGGCAGGAATTGCGGCTTCCCAATGGCTTTTCCCGAAGGCAGATACCTGCTGGGCAGCACCGGATACCCACCCAGCTATTCTTCCTGTGGGATTACAAGTCGACCCTCAGTTGAATTTCGTTTCCTGGAAAAAAAAGTGTTTGGATCAGTCGGAGGCACTTTCTCCTAGGAAAATTTTGATTTTGGGAAATACGGTGGATCCCCTCCGTGCAGAGATACACGAGTACTCTTGGGTACAAGAAATCGCAAAAAAACACGAAGTGACCCTGCTTTTAGATGAGAGTCATGCTTTTGGGGTATTGGGAAAATCCCTTTTTGGTACGTATGCCGAACGGCAATATCCTCAGGTGAATCTGGTGGTTTCGGGATCTTTGGGTAAAGGATTGGCGATGCCTGCAGGGATTATTTTGGGAAAATCGGAACTGATTGCAGGGATTAAAAGTCAAGCTATTTTTACCGGAGCCTCTCCAGGTTCCCCGGCCAACTTGCAGGCGTTTTTAGAGACGCAGGATATTTACAAGGCTCAAAGTCAGAAAATCCGAGATTTTGCAGGCATTTTTAACCAAGAAACGAGCCGGTTATCCACAATTAAAGGCTCTCCCAATTTTCCAGTTTTTATCCTCAAAGATCCAAGTTGGGCGAAAGATTTAGAAAAAATTGGGTTCATTATTTCCTCTTTTTCTTATCCCACACCTGAAAGTCCTACCATCAGCCGTATCGTCCTCTCTGGCTACCATTCCCTTTTGGACTTGGTGGCGTTAAATGGAGCGGTGCACTATCTTTCCGATAAACCATGAAGCAGCTTCTTTTCCTCCTTTCGGTATCTTTTTTGTTCTTTTCCTGTCAATCCAATTCGCAAGTTCTGTTTGAGGAGGGCTTAGAAGACTATCCGACCTTGCAAAAGGTGCTTGCTGATACCGCCAAGTACCAGGTTCAGATCCTCTACACGCAGATCGACCGTAACGAGCACGGTAATCCCCTGTTTACTACGTACCCCTTCAATGTGGATGATTCCCGGTACTTCTATCCTGCATCTACTGTGAAGCTGCCTGTGGCACTACTCGCCTTGGAGTGGCTCGAGGAGCAGCAGGTGCCTGGATTAACCCTAGAAACCACGATGCTGACCGACTCGGTACGCCCCTCTCAGTTGCCGGCATGGAGCGATAGCACCTCCCAAACTGGGCTGCCAAGCATTGGTCATTACATCAAAAAAATCCTCCTCGTTTCCGATAATGACGCCTACAATAGACTCTACGAGTTGCTGGGCACCGATTACATCAATCAAAAGTTAAAGGAAAAAGGGCTGCTGAATTCAGTGATTATGCAGCGCCTGAGCTTTCCAATTTCAGCGGATGAAAACCAACAGTTTAACCCGGTTCGGTTTGTGGATGCCTCAGGGAAACTGATTCTAGAAATTCCTGCCCGAGAGGCGGATAGTACGTATGTGGTGCCAGGGAACCCCAAGTTGGGCCGTGCCTATTATAAAAATGACAGCTTGATTCAGGGGGGAATGGATTTTTCCTACAAGAACAAATTTGCCCTTACGGACTTGCATGGGGTGGTTCAGCGAACGATTTTTCCAGAGGCTTTTGTTGGGATCGAACAGTTTAATTTGAATGAGGAGCACCGAAATTTTGTGCTTCAGTACATGAGCATGCTGCCTCGAGAGAGTGATTATCCTGTCTACGATACCACTGAATTTTACGACAGCTTTTCCAAGTTCACCAAATTTGGGACCGAAAAGGGAAAAATTGATCCCCGTTTTCGGCTGTTCAACAAGACTGGATGGTCCTATGGGCACCTGATTGAAGGAGGGTATTTTGTTGATTTTGAGAGCGGGGTGGAGTTTTTTGTGTCAGCCATTGTCTATGTCAATGAAGATCAGATTCTCAACGACGACCAATACGAGACGGATGAAGTGGGTTTGCCTTTCTTTGCGGAATTGGGAGAGTACCTGTACCAACGAGAATTGAAAAGAAAGAAGCAATTAATGCCAGATTTGAGTAGAATGAAGTTAGTCTATTAGGATTGGCTTATCGTTTTCCTGACGTCAGGAAAACGATCTGAATGGTATCTAAACCCGATCCGCTGCCGAGGATGTCAAAAAATTGAAGCGGAAGCTGCAAGGAGACGAAAAAAGTGTGCTGAAGGATTCGAAAAGAAGAAATAAAGATTCAGATGGATTGTGTTTTGAATAGCCTTCACCTATTTTGTGACCTACAAATAAGAAAAAATGGGAAAAATTATAATGGGAGATTCAAAATACGGTAAAGTCGTAGCGGTTTATGATGGCGACAAGTTAATCCAAGGAGATTCCAGATATGGGAAAGTTGTTGCTAGGGTTGACGGCGATAAAATTATTCAAGGAGATTCAAAATATGGAAAAGTAATTGCAAGAATTGATGGAGACAAAGTAATTCAAGGGGAGTCGAAATATGGAAAAGTTGTTGCTAGAGTTGATGGTGATAAAATTATTCAGGGCGATTCGAGGTATGGAAAAGTAATTGGAAGGGTCGATGGTGGAGGGTTAATGTCAGCTTCTGTTGGCGCTGTATTTATTGCCTTAATGTAATGAACAAGAATTTAATGATAGTCGTTAGGATGCTCAATGAACTTCGACAATTGCTATAAACCATGAAGAAATTTTTACTGTTTATCATCCTGACCTTCAGCTTCAATTTTGCACAAAGCCAATGTTATGTGTTAAACTATAGTACCTATAAAAGAGAACTTAAAGTAGAAGACCAGTATGTTGTTTCCTATTCTACTTACAAAAGGCTCTATAAATTCGAAGGAGATTATTTATTGGACTATACCTCTTACCGAAGAATTTTGAAATTTGATAACCAATACGTCGTTCGGTATTCAGACTATAAGAGAATTGCAAGAGTTGACGGAGCCTATTTAGTAGACTATACTTCAAATAGAAGAGTTGCTAAACTTGATTGCCCCAATAGTAAAAGTGCTTTGGCGGCAGCGGCGTATTTTTTATTGTAATTTTAAAGGAATGATTTTTGTTTGATTCCAAAGCAATCCGGGGAAAAGTGGATCCCCTAAAGGTGAAGAGATTGGCCATCATTTTCCTGACGTCGGGAAGATGGTCAGAATTGACGTAGGGGCAGAAAAAGAGATTGAAGACATCCCTTTGACCCGATCCGCCTCGGCGGACCAGTCCTCCATAGCGGATTAGTCCGCCGAGGCGAATCAATTCATCCCGATAATCATAAAAAGAAAAATGGCAGCCTATGATATGCTGCCATTTTCTTTGAAATACCTCAATAAGCTTTTTCGAGGGAGGGAATCTCCACGATGGCATGTGGATAATTTTGTCCCAAGTCGATTTTCAGGTTGTGCAATTCGGCTGTGGATAGTTCCCAAGGCTGGTGGATGTCAAAGCCTCGTATAGCTCGTAGCTCGGGGATCCATAAGCGAACCAAGTCCCCATTTCGATCGTAATTTTTGGCCTGGCGTAGGATGTTGAAGTAGCGATTTTCTCGGGGATCGTTGCCTACTCCGCCCACATACATCCAATTGCCCCAATTGGAGCACACATCGTAATCTACCAATAGGCTTTCAAAATAGCTTGCTCCCCAGGTCCAGTCGATCCCGAGGTCATTGACTAAGAAACTTGCAACGATTTGGCGACCTCGGTTGGACATGAATCCGGTCGCATTCAGTTCACGCATGTTGGCATCCACAAATGGAACTCCTGTCTTCCCCTCTGCCCAGCGCTTAAATTGCGCCTTGTCCCTTCGCCAGGAGTCCACTTGATTTCGGATGCCGTTTATTTGAAATAGTTTTGTGCCGTGTTTTTTGGCGATAAATCGAAAATAATCCCTCCAGATCAACTCAAAGACTAGCCAATAGGTACTGTCATTTTTGACGCGTTCTTTCTCGTACCGCTTCACTTCTGTGTAGATGGTACGCGGAGAAATGCAGCCCAAGGCCAGCCAAGGCGATAGCTTGGAGCTGTAGTCCATGCCAATCAAGCCATTGCGTGTTTCTTTGTATTTCTTAAGTAGGTCTTTTTCCCAAAAATAGGACTGAAGTTGCCCAAGCGCGGAAGACTCTCCGCCACTTATCTTCAACCACGAGTTTTCGGCTTGCTTGGGCTTCTCCAATCCATAATCGGTAAGCTGGGGGAGCGGTCCCGCATTTGGGATCAGCACTTCTCCACGGTAGTTTATAGCAGTTGGTGTAGGAAAAGGAGCACGGATTTTACTCTGCTTTTCTACCTCTTTGCGGAATTGTGTAAATACTTCAGGCGTTTGTTTGATGGGAAAAGGCAGGTCATCCTTGTGGTAGAGGGTGCTTTGCCAGAAGCTTTCGCAGGCGATTCGCTTTGAAAATGCGGCTTCCTCTAGGCCTTTATCTACTTGACGCTCCTCGGAAGCCACTTCTTTGGAAAAAAAGATGGCGGAAGCCTGAATCTGTTTGGCAAAATCCACCAGGACTTCCTCTGGTTTTCCCTGAAGGATGACCAAATTGGCACCTAGTTGAATGAATGAGTTACGAAGATCTTCGAGCGCTTCTATCAAAAACTGGGCACGAAAAGCGCCTGTTTTTGGAAGGCCTAATTTGGTATTTGCAAAATGTCTAGGATCAAGACAGTAGACAGGAATAATTTCTCCCTCCTGCTGTATTGCCCTTGTCAGCGTCTCGTTGTCCGAGAGCCTAAGGTCATTGCGAAACCACACCACAATCCTGTTGTACTTCATGCTGAGCTAACAGACTGTGGAAGGAAAGTGTTTGAGGCTCGCGATTAATTTTTTTTAGGATAAGCTTTCTGCCTGCAAAAAAGCTTCCACCAGGAATTTTGGTGGATTGAATAGTTGGCGGTTCAATTTTTCAATAGAAATTAATTTGACTATCCGATTTTTCACCACTAACCAAAGAAAATAAGGTTTGAAGTTCAAGTGAGTGAGCTGTGGACTGTCGTCTGTCGACGGTTATCCGCAGTGATTCAAAGAAATCTTAAGCCACTGGTAAGATTGCGGATAATCATGTAAACTAATTACAAATTCAACCAGTAGTTCAACTTAAACACCAGCGAGCGCTGCTTGGGTAGGAAGTCGCCTGGGAAGTAGTTGTCCGTGTATACCAAGAAAAAGTCAGAAACAGGAGCATAACGCCATTGGATACGTGTATTTATGTTCATGTTGTCAATCTGACTGTTGTACTGCACAAAGGTGGTCCAGAACAAATCCTTTGTCAGGGTCAGGTCAATTCTAGGCCCTACTAGAATCAAATCCGCATCGCGCTGAGGTTGTGGTAGGCGGATTCGCGCATAGTTGAAGTTCATGGAAATATTGGCGATGTATCCCAAACGTAAACCGGTCTGTGTGGTGATACGCTGTATATTTCCAGTAAAGTATTCCCCAAACTCCCCAATCAAGGTCAAATTCACTTTTTTGCGGGGGTTACTTTTGAATTCAACAAGGTAATTGCGGAAATTATAATCTGTGCCTGCGGCCAAAGGTGTTCCTTTGGAGCGGGTAGGATCAAAATCATTGAACAAGTAGACGTATCGATTTTTCTGGGTTACTTCCAGTTCGGCAAGTGAGTTGAACCGGATAAGGTATCCGAGGTTGATGTCGCGATCCGTTGTGCCTAAAGTTTCGTTCCAGAAGCCTTCAAACTCAAGTTTTGGACCATGTCGGTTGATCAACTTGGACTTGGGATAAAAGAGGTAGGTTACATCTGGATTGAGT
>Ga0114975_10002169_pt1 | contig 13535 bp, 12 predicted proteins | sample S_130626_EF_Meta_FD_87031 | JGI IMG/M metagenome (GOLD analysis project Ga0114975, IMG submission 87031) | Freshwater microbial communities from Lake Simoncouche, Canada to study carbon cycling - S_130626_EF_MetaG | ecosystem: Environmental > Aquatic > Freshwater > Lake | place: Lake...
CCTGGCGTTCGCGTTGACCGATTCCCCAGTCGGGCTCGCCGCCTGGTTCGTCGAGAAATTCCGGACCTGGACCGATTGTGGTGGTAATCCCGAGACAGCGCTTAGTCGTGACCAAATGCTCGCAGACATCAGCTTCTACTGGTTCACCGGTTGCATCGGTGCTTCGTTTTGGCCGTATTACGACCGGCTCCATAGCCCGTGGATGGTGCCGCAAGGAAGAACGGTCGACGTGCCTCTGGGGTACGCGCAGTTTCCTTGCGAGATCCTGCGTCCGCCGCGTGTAATTGCAGAGACCGTTTTCAGCGATATCCGGCGCTGGACGGTGATGGACAAGGGAGGCCATTTCGCCGCCATGGAACAACCGGCGGCTCTGGCAGGTGAAATGTCCGAGTTCTTTCGCGGGCTGCGCTGAGGGCGGCGGTCCGCTCAGCGCGGCAGAAGCTCGGCCACGAGTTCGTCAGCGCGATAGATCTTTCGGAGCGCTTCCAGGATCCCGGTGCTCGTCACGCCAATTGAGCGGTTGCTGCTCGGGTCAAACCAGAAAGCGCCACCCAGCGAGTGAATGTTGCCGTCAAAGGCCAGCCCGACCAGTTCGGCGCGTTGATTGAGCATTGGGCTGCCCGAATTGCCGCCAACGATATCGGTGGTGGCGACAAAATTCAGGCTTTCGGTCAGATTCAAGCGTTCTCGCGCTGCCAGCCATGACGCTGGCAATGCATAGGGTTCCGCCCCAGTGTGGCGTCGGAAGGCACCGGCAAAGTCCGTAAATTCCGCGCGCGGTTTGCCGCGTTCAGACCATGAGTTGACCGTACCGAAACTGAGCCGCAGGGTCCCGGTGGCATCGGGATAGACCTTCGTGCCCAGATACTGAAAGCGGGCTTTGGCGATGGCTTCGGCGTTTTTTTGCTGCACCGCCCCGACTTCGGTTTCAAAGCGTTTGCGCAAGGCACGCGAACTCTCGTCAATTGACCGAACGAAGACGATCCATGGGTCCTGCGACTGATTCACGGCGTCTGGTCCGCCTGCCCAGATCGCCTTGCGCACAGCGTTATCGCCCAGTCGGGTGCCATCAATCAGGCGGGTGGCAAGCTGCTCGGGCGACTCATTTCCCAGCACACGCATCACCAGCGGATCATCGGTACCCAGGCGCTCCCTGAACTTGGTCAGTGACCATCCGAGCTTGAGCTTTTCCAGCGCGTTGTTAATTGGGAGCGGAGTCCCCAACCTGCGTTCGATCATGGGTAGGCGGGTTGTCGTGAATTCGGGTAAGCGCTCGCTATCCGGTTTGCCGCGTTCGTCGACGCCACGAATCAATGTTCGTGCCAAATTAAAGTAAGTGCTCTGAAACGCTCGGCCACCTTCGAGCATGCCAAATTCCGCCCCCAGCTCTTTGGCGATGCCCTGTGCGCGGGCGATGTTGTCCCAGGCATCACATGCCTGCGCGCAAAGGATGGGATGATCGGCGACGAATCTTTTGAGCGACGCTTCTTCTTCCCGTTTGCGGTTAAGCAGCGCGCTCGACTGCAGCGCAGTCAGTTTTCCGAAGGAGGACTTCAGCGAGTTTTCCAGAAAGAACAAATCGTTCGCCGCCACTCGGGCTTGTTCTGGCCCTGACGTTCGAAACTGCGTCAACAGTCCGCGAAGCTCATAACCACTGCGCAGCGTCTCAATCAGCACCGAATCGCGCTCATATTCGAGCTGTGCCACCGTGAGCAGGCGCTCAGTCCGACCTGGCCCGCCGGCGGTAAAAATCAGTTCGCCGGACTGGGGCTGTTGCTGGCTCCAGGTCAGGTAATTCGTAACGACTGCTGGTTTGCCTTGCTCGTAGGCCCTCAAAATCGTGGCATCCAGCGAGTAGCGCGGAAAGTTGAAGTTGTCTGGATCGCCACCAAATTCGGCCGCCGCAGCCTCAGGGGCCCAGACCAGACGCACATCGGTATAGCGGCGGTAACGATAAAGATGATAGAGCCCACCCTGATAAAGAGTGACCAGAGTGCATCGTGTTTTAGCAGTATCGGCACCGACACATTGGCTCGTCAGGGTTGCCGAGACGGCATTCAAGGCATTTTTGTAGGCCTCGCCCGTGAGGCCTCGGGTGGCCACACCCACCTGCTCGGTCACATCGGTGATTTGCTCGAGTGTGCTCACTTCCTGAGCCGGGCACTGCAGTTCCTCTTCCGGCTTGCGAGCCAGAAAACCGTCCTTGCGATAGTTCTTTCCAGCACTGGATACTTGTTGCAGGCAACCCACGGCGCAGTGGTGATTGGTGAGGACCAGTCCCGTTGCGGAAACAAACGAACTCGAACAACCGCCCAGCGCCGCAGCCGACTGCCTCACGTGGTTGATCCACTGGGTCGAAGGCGTAAAACCGAATTTCTTTTCAAGCTGCTCCAGCGGCAGATTATCGAAAGTCCACATGCCTTCGTCGGCAAGGCTTGAAAAGGATACAAACCACAGGCTGATCCAGAGGCGACGTAACTTCACAATCGACATCCTTGAGGGGCATGCTGCAACTTCGGGCATGGATTCACACTTTACAACTTGTCATTGCGCAAGTTGCCGGAGCAAACCCTATCGAATCTCCAGGTTCTCGGGCCTCCCGAACTTGATGATCGTGGCAATCGCCCCCATCGTCGGCATTTCCATGCCCTTGAATCCATGTTCGGTTTGGGCCTGGCAAGCGCCACCTTGGAATCCGCTCCCGCCGCTCACGGTGATCAAGGGGAATCCATACTTCTCGCTGATCTTCTTGGCCCCGGAGTACGTGGTGAGACTGCAGGGATCATCGCGATGATGAACGAAGAACTGTGGAATTCCAGAGCGCCGATAGTCGAAATTGGCGAGTTCTCGGTAGGAGCCTTGAACCCAAGGCTCCGTAATCGAGGCCGTATGAATGGCCCCAGCGTAGGCCTTGGCATCGTAAGTTGGGAGAAATGACGAAGAAATCGTGCCCATGCTGGTCCCGATTAACCAGACCTCCTGGATGCTTGGATGTTTTTCCCTGACCACGTCGATTAACTTCTGGGCATGCTTCTGACGGTCATTCGAGCTTTGGTAGGCTGATGTGCAGTAATCACCGCTCTCGGAGTGGCAATCAACGATGAGTGTTGCAATCGATTCATCCGCGAGGTGTCGCCGCGAGCGGATCAAGAAGTTCCCAGTGAGCTTGGAACGCACCATCGCCCCGCCCTCAACAACCGGGCGAACGACGGACGGATACCCCGGTAACAGCACGGCGAGCTTCGAGTGGTTTTGGGTTCCGGTCTTGACAGAGTAGACGCCCGACTGGTGTCGATTCGCATCAAGGGCGACCGTCACCAGTTCTTCAGTCAAGCCCTCCGCGTGAGAGGGGATCGATTGCGCGCATGCGAAGCCAGAACCAAGACTCAGGCAAAGAAGCGCAACCCGGAAGAGTCGCATCCTGATCGCTGACCATGGTGGACGATTAACCTGGGGCTTGATTGTCATGGGTTTTCATCGGATTTCGTGGCGGGACCAGTGACGGCGCACCGCATGGATGCAAGGACGCATCTTTTTTGCTGGTCAAGATTAATCCATCGAGGCAATGCCAGTGTGAGCCATTAGGGCACTGCCAGAGGCGAATCCCCGTTGCCCCGCCGGAATGGCCCAAACCCTGTAGGTTCCGGCCTGTCCTAGAGTCGGACTGTGCAAACGTCAACCGTGACGACGACTGCCCATCACTGGCTACGACTGACCAAGATCGAATGCGCTCGGGGTACATTGTCGGGGTTCAACCACTCTTTTGTGTCCCATGAATCTGGCCATTCAATTCGACGATATCGCTGCCGCCGCCGAGCGACTTGCGGGGCATGCTCACCGCACGCCGGTCCTGACCTCCGAGACCGCGAACGCACTTACCGGCGCGCAGATCTTTTTCAAGGCGGAAAACTTTCAGCGCATGGGCGCGTTCAAGTTCCGCGGCGCGTTTAACGCACTGTCTCAGTTCACGCCGGAGCAGCGCAGAACGGGTGCAATTGCGTATTCCTCGGGCAATCATGCGCAGGCCATCGCTTTGTCGGCGCGCATGCTCGGTATGCCGAGCGTGATCGTGATGCCTCATGATGCCCCGGTCGCCAAACTGGCAGCCACCCGGGGCTATCAGGAAGGTCAGGCAGGTAGTGAGGTGGTTTTGTACGACCGCTACACGCAGGACCGTGACGCCATCGGCCGGCAGATCGCGGCTGAGCGGGGTATGACGCTGATCCCGCCCTTTGACCATCGGGATGTGATGGCAGGGCAAGGCACGGCGGCACTCGAACTCATCGAACAGGTCGCCGAGATCGATGGCGGAGCACTCGACGCTTTGCTGGTGTGCCTGGGCGGTGGCGGGCTGATTTCAGGCTGTGCCGTAGCCGCAAAACATCAGTGTCCGGCGATCGAGATCTGGGGGGTCGAGCCTGAGGCTGGGAACGATACGCAGCGCAGTCTCGCGCTCGGTCAAATCGTCCAGATCGAGACGCCCAAGACGATTGCCGATGGGGCGCAAACGCAGTCTAGCGGTCAGTTGACCTTCCCAGTGATCCAGAGACTCGTGGCAGGGGTTGTGACGGTCACCGATACACAACTGGTCGAGGCGATGCGTTTCTTTGCCGAGCGCATGAAGATGGTCGTCGAGCCTACCGGATGTCTGGCTGCGGCCGCGCTGTTCTCCCGATCCGCGGGACTGCCCGATCTGCGTGGCCAGCGCGTCGGCGTCATTCTGTCCGGCGGTAATGTCGACGTTAGACGGTTCGCTGAGTTGTTGGCCGCCTAGTCCCAGTGTTTGGCCGCCGCCGTGTCAGGCTGGATCTCGCGCGTCTGCGACCACCGTCTTGCCGAAGTCAGCACGCTTGAGATAGGCGATGACCCTGGCCGCTGCCGCGTCCGGTGAGGAAAGCTGGCCCTCGGACTTGAGCCCGGCAAAGCGTTTTTGTTCCGGGAAAGCCTCAGGGTTGGCACCGCGCAGTTGAATCTGCATATCGGTATCGATCACCCCCGGGGCGAGCGACACAATCCCGGCGCCATGTGGGCGAGCCGCTTCTTCGAGCGCGAGCGAGCGGCTGTAGTGGTCCATGCCGGCTTTGATGGCGCAATAGACCGCGCTGCCTGCCATGGCGTACCGGCCCAGACCGGACGAAATATTGAGAATCTTGCGCGGCACGTCGAGGTCTGCGCTGGCGTGCAGAAACGCCGCGCTCAGCAGCAGGGGGGCTTCGAGACCGGCACGACTGGCCTGGCTGATGGCGGTGAAGCCCGCATCGGCGAGCGGCCCTGGTTCGACCAGCAAAGCCGCATTGTTGATGAGATTCAGTTCCGAGACAGACTCCCGCGCAAGGGCAGCGACCCAGTCCTGTAGTCGACGCGCGACCTCCAATGGTGATGTCAGGTCGACCGACCATTGTTCGATCAGGGCAGCGGGATGTTCTGAGTGCTCGAGCTCGGGATTCGGCACTCGCTGCAGCGTCAGGAGCCGGTGGCCCTGGTCGAGCAACTGTTTGGCAATGGCCAGACCAAGGCCGCGCGACGCGCCGGTCAGGATCGTCACGGGGGCGACGGGATGCATGATGGAGGTCCTACTGGATTAAAAGGGCACAACACTTTGGAGCTGCAGACGTTCCTGCCGAACAGGGTGGATAAACGCGAGCTTTGATGCATGCAAGAGTAACCGGGTTGCCAGGCCTTGCTGGTCTGCATCGGCATACAGGGGATCGCCAAGGATGGGATGTCCGATCGCGCTCAAGTGCACCCGTAGCTGGTGTGATCGTCCTGTCACCGGGGACAGCGCCAGTCGGGTGCATGGCGTCAGTCCTTTAAGGTCTGGCTGGCCCGAAGGGAATGCGGGTGACAACACGGTCCAGTGCGTGGTGGCCGGTTTTCCCAGCGCCCAGTCAACCTTCTGGCGTGGCCGATTGGGCCAATCTGCCGCCAGCGGTAGCGTAATCGTGCCTGCCGGGTCGCTGGGCACACCGCTGACGATCGCTTCGTAGTGCTTTTCAATCAGGCGCTGCTCAAACAGTTTGCTCAGCGCCCGTTGCATCGTTGGCCCGCGTGCGAACAGCAGCAAACCCGATGTCGCCATGTCGAGTCGATGCACCACGAGTGCGTCGGGAAACAGGGTCTGAATGCGCGAGATTGCGCTGTCTTTGAGTTCAGCCACTCGCCCGGGTACCGACGGCAGACCGGGGGGTTTGTCGACGACGATCAGGTCGGGGTCGACATGGACCACAAAGCGGTCCTCGCCCCCAGAAGTCCAGCGCATCCCGCGGCGCTCCAGGGGTGATTCCTTCAGGGGGTTGCCACCAGTCGATCGCGCCTGGCCAGTTGGGGGAACCCGCGCCACCAGAGCCCGGCCACGACGATGGAGCCGATTCCGCCAATGAGTACGGACCCGACTGGACCGAAGGCCGCAGCTACGGCGCCAGACTCGAATTCGCCCAGCTGATTGGAGGCGCCGATGAACACCGAGTTGACGGCTCCGACGCGTCCGCGCATGTGGTCTGGTGTTTCCAACTGGACCAGGGTCGAACGCACCACAATGCTCACCATATCGGCCGCACCGGTGAGTGCAAGCGCGATCATGGAGAGCCAGAACGAGGTGGAAATGCCGAAGAACAGCGTCGCGATCCCGTAGACCACGATCGCGACGAAGAGTTTGCTGCCGGCTTGTTCCTCGACGGGCCAGCGGGTCAGGCAAGCCGACATCACGAGGGCACCCATGGCTGGCGCCGATCGGAGCAGACCGAGGCCCCAGGGACCGACCTGCAGGATATCGCGGGCGAAGATGGGGAGCAGGGCCGTCGCGCCCCCCAGCAGCACGGCGAAGAGGTCGAGTGAAATCGCGCCCAGCAGAACAGGTTGGTCACGCACGTAACGCACGCCTGCGAGCAGGCTGCTCAGGTTGGCGGGTTCGCCCCGAGGCGGTGGGGGGTGCTGGATGGTGAGGCACAGCGCGGTCGCAACCAGAAACAGCCCCGTGCAGGTGCCATACACCGCGGCAGGACCGGCAACATAGACGAAACCGCCGATCGCTGGGCCAGCAATGATGGCCGCCTGCAAACCGGCTGAGCTGAAGGCCAGAGCCCGGGGAAGCAGCTCGCTGGGGACCAGGATCGGGATCAGGGCCGATTGCGCAGGCATCTGGAATGCCTTGATGCTTCCCAGTACGATTGAAAGAATCAGTAGCAGATTGCGGCCATGCCCGTCCTCAAATGCGTGGGTGGCGAGGATCAGCGCAACGAGACTCTGTAGCGCCAGACAAATCGCCACCAGACGGGCTCGATGATGGCGGTCCACCACATGGCCCGACACCAGCATCAGGGCGACCGAGGGAAGGAACTGAAATAAACCGACCAGGCCAAGATCCCAGGCTGAATGGGTCAGGTCGTACATCTGCCAGCCGATGGCGACCATCAGCATTTGACTGCCCGAGACCCCAGCGATGCGCGCAAACCAAAGGCGCAGAAAAGCCTGGTGATGAAACAGTGAGCTGCCCATCTAGCGGGGCGGCCGTCCCGACCAGATGGATTTGAGCGCCGACTGGCGCCAGCGTGCAAGGTCTGGTGCACTGGAGACCGGGTTGGCCAGCTTTCGCAACAAGCCGTCGTGAATATCGTAAATCAGGCCGTGCAGCGTCAGGGTCTGATTGCGCTTCCAGGCGTTCATCACGCTGGGGAGTCGGCACAGTTGGCTGACCTGCTCCAGAGCGTTCAGTTCGCACAGCCGGTCGACAAGCTCCTGAGGGTGCTCCAGGGTGTCGAGTTGTCGGGCGTAGGTATGGCGCACCATTTCAACGTGGTGCAGCCAGTGCCCCGACAGACCCAGTCGCTGCCCCGATAGGACGGTCTGGACACCGCCGCAGCCGTAATGACCGACGACCATGATGTGTTCGACCCGCAGGACTTCGATCGCGTACTCAACAACGGTCAGACAGTTGAGATCGGTGGGAACCACGAGGTTCGCAACGTTGCGATGCACGAAGACTTCTCCGGGTGGCAGCCCGATGATCTGATTGGCTGGCACTCGGCTGTCCGAGCATCCAATCCATAGGTAACGGGGAGCCTGCTGTTGCGCAAGGCGGTCAAAGAATGCCGGATCGGTTTCCAGCATCCGCTTCGCCCACGCACGGTTGTTGTCAAACAACGTGCCCAGGCCTTCGGGGGCGTCCTTGGTGCGTGCTGGCTTTCTGCGGGGGGGACGGTCACTCATCGGGTGCAATCAGGTTCGGTCAGGATCTGGAACGAGGATTCTAGAAGGAGCGATGATTCTAGAATTGATATCGGCGCAGACCGCCATCCACCGGGATGACGGCTCCGGTGATGTACTGCGCTCGCGGCGATGCCAGGAAGACGATCAAGGCGGCGAGTTCCTCAGGCTCGCCGTAGCGGCCCATTGGGATTTCGTGCTCGGACTGCCACGCGCGATATTCGGGCGTGTAGTTGCGCAGAATCTGGTCGCTGATGATGCGCCCGGGTGGGATGCAGTTGACGGTGATGCCTTTCTTGCCCACCTCGCGCGACAGACCCTTGGCCCAGGAGTGCATCGCCGCTTTGGCGCAGAACGCCCCATTGATGCCGTCTGGCTCCGATTTCCCCGTGACATTGATGATGCGGCCCCAGCCATTCGCCATCATTTGATCGATCAGAAGGTCGGTCAGCTGACGATGGCGGGTAAAGTTGAGCGTGATCGCTTCCTCCCAGACCGATTCATCCGTGTGCAACTTGAACGGTCGTGATCCGCCGGCATTGTTGACCAGAATCTCGACCTTGCCGAGAGCGGCCAACGCCTGGGCTGCGGTGTGTTGCGCAGCCTCAGGGGCTAGTGCGTCCTGGATGATCACTGCCGGCGCATGGCCTCCGCTCGAGACGATGGATGCGGCGAGCTCGCGAAGTGCCGCCTCCCGGCGCCCGACGAGCGCCAGCTGAACACCCTCGGCAGCCAGGGCGATTGCCGTGGCACGACCGATTCCGGCGCTGGCGCCCGTGACCAGCGCAGTCTTGCCACGCAGTAGCATATCCATGGGGGGTCTCTCAGGAATCCAGTTTGAGATTCGATTTCTTCACAACCAGTTCCCAACGCGCCTGTTCTTCTCGGATGAATTTCCCGAATTCCTCCGGCGAGCCGGGACCGAAGATGGCATTGTCAGTGGAAAATCGCTCGCCGACCTGACGGGACTTGAGTGCCTGGTTGGCCGCAGCATTCAGCTTGTCGATGGTGGATCTGGGCACGCCGGACGGTGCCATGATGCCGTACCACTGCGAGGTTTCGAACCCTTCATACCCCTGTTCGGCCACGGTCGGTACATCGGGTAGTGCTGCGATTCGCTTTGGCATACCGATCGCGATCGGCCGTACCTTGCCATCCTTGATATAGGGCATCAGTGCAGGCGCACCGGCAGACGCGGTTTCAGTGCGTCCAGCGATCAGATCAATCATTTGCGGGCCAGTGCCGCGATAGGGAATATGGGTCAGATCCATCCCGGTGACCATGGCCAGGTATTCATAGGCAAGGTGACCCGCACTGGCGTTACCCGCTGAGCCGTAGTTCAGCTTCCCCGGTTTGCTTTTGGCGAGGGCAACAAATTCCTTCAGGTTTTTTGCCGGCACATCGGGATGGACTACGAACAGATTGGGAACCCGAGCCAGAAGTGCAACGGGCTGAAAATCCCGGTTCACGTCATAGGGCTGTTTCGCGAGCGCGTAGGGGTTGACTGCCAGTGTGCCCACATGGCCGAGAACCAGCGTATGGCCATCGGGCGCCGACTTGAGCACCTCGTTCATGGCAATCACCCCAGCGCCGCCGGGCTTGTTCTCGACAATGACATTCTGTCCAAGCAGATTGCTCATTTCGACCGCCAAGGTCCGGGCAACGATTTCGGAGGTGCCCCCCGGCGCGAATGGCACCAGGAGCCGGATGGGTTTGGTTGGGAAGGCTTGGGCGATCGCGAGCCCGGGAAACCCGCTCAGGGCAAGTGCCGAGGCGCCTGCCATGCGCAGCGACCCCCGCCGTTGCGGCGAAGTCACGGTTGCTTCAAGCCGGATGGTTTGCTTTTTGGAAGGATTTGTCATGCGGATGGTTCTTGATGGATGGGGAGAGCGCCCGTTCGCTGAAACGCCACAATGTGTCCGCCAGTGCCCGGTTTGACGCCATCGCGCTGGGCTCGCGCACCTGACAGCGGTCGTAGTACAGACCCGTCTCATGGGCAGCTGCGGCTGCGGTTGCGCAATAAAGACTCGTTTTCGCGCCTTCAGCTGGGGTGATCATGGCCCATTTTCGCAGCGCCACGATGGGTTTCGGGGCGTGACGCCAGATTTCGCTGGCGATCACGCCCGGGTGTACGGCATAGGTTTGTACACCGGTCCCCTGCAGACGCTGCCCCAGTTCCTGACTGAACAGAATATTGGCGAGTTTGGAGACCGCGTATTCTCGGTTGGTCAGCCAGGATTGAGTCGGGGCGGTTAGATTCTGAAATGAAATGTTGCGGACATATCGGTGGGCCCGGCTGGCAACCGTCACGATGCGTGCGGGCGCGCTCTCGAGGATGCGGGGCAGAAGGGCTTGCGTCAGTGCAAAGTGGCCCATGTGGTTGATGCCAAAGGCGATCTCAAAACCGGAGCGGGTTATCCCTCGTGCACCAGCGATGCCCCCATTGTTGATCAGACAGTGAATTGGCAGGTCTCGCGCCAGGATTGATTGGGCACAGGCCTGGATTGATTCGAAATCGCCCAGGTCGAGCGCAATGGTTTCGACGCGTTGATTTCCTGTGGCCTGTCGGATCTGGTCTCGAGCCCGGTTCGCACGTTCGGCGGAACGGCAGGCCATCACAACGTGGGCGCCCTGCCGGGCGAGCTCCAGCGCGGTAAAAAAACCGATTCCAGTGTTGGCGCCCGTAATCAGGACGACCTTGTTACGCATTCACGATCCTTTCCGTTACTGAGAGCGTAACACCGTGTAGTCGCCCAGTGCCCGGACAGAGCGGGAGGATAAACTTTCTGATTTTGCGAATTAATTCACTTTTCGGGTATTTTTTCGCTGGAAATACCGAGTCCTCGGGCAGTAGGATCAATTTCAGTTAGCGGCTATTTGCCGTGCGTTACCACTACCCAGGAGCTCCTCATGGTTCGTCTTCCCCCTGATTCCAATAGTGAACTCCTCAAAATCCGCGCTGAGCGCGAGCGCCTGGAACAACGAGAAAAACAGTTGCTGCGAAGCGTCCAGTCCCGGGGACTCAATGAGATTGTTCGGATCGCCGGGCTGTATCAGATCGACGCCGATCGTATCTCGGCTGCCTTGTCCCGTCGTGCCGATCGCCCGATGCACCAGGGTGTTGCAACCGGTACAGGCCGTAAAGTCGATCCTAAATTCCGCGATCCCGCCGATCCCGACAAGACCTGGTCTGGCCGCGGTAAGAAGCCCCATTGGATCCAAAATCTCGAGAGTGCTGGGCGGCTTGAGTCTGCGCGTATTTCCCAGCGCGCTTCGGTTTGATTTTAGTCTCGGGGTGTCGGTCCCTGACTTAGGGATCCTCCGGCCCGGCGGGTCTTTTCGGCGGTCAAAAATGTCTCAACGGTTGGCCATTGGAGGGTGGTTCGCAATTCCTTCAGCGCTCGGCGACCGTTGATCCGTCGGGACTCAGTCAAGAACGAAAGCATCATCGGGGTCAGGTACTGGGCCAACTGATCTTTCGGGACGCGCGGTGGGGTGGGCAGCCCGAGGGCGTCGGCGACCAGGTCCAGCCATTGCCCGGTCCTGACCGCGCTGGTGTCGACCGTATTGAGGGCCCGGCCTGATCGCGTACGCATCAGGCTGAGCAAGGTCAACCGGGCGAGATCGTCGGCATGAATATGGTTGGTATATCCATCGCCGTCGCCATCTGCAACCGGCAACCCTTTGCGCAGGCGCTCTTCGGGTAAGCGATCAGCAGCATAAATCCCCGGCACCCGCAGGATCGCTGCCCGCAGGCGCGCAGGCCGCTGACGGCCGTCAATCGCGCCCGATGCGATCGCCTCTGGACGGACTGCCAGCCGAACCTGTTGTTCCGCATCGACCCGACGTTTGGCGCGTGGCGTGGTGGGATTGACAGGCGTGGTTTCACTGACCCAGCCGCCGTCCTGATCGCCATAGACGCCGGTGGTGCTCATGTAGACCAATCGGGGTTCTGACGGGGCTGCACGTTGCAGTCCAAACCGTTGTCGCGTCGCCCGTGAGGACCGCTTGGCTGCGAATGCCCCAAGCCAGTTGCGCAATCTCGGATCGGTGGCGCCGGCATTGGGCGGCGGGGCCAGGTACAGCATCCAGTTCGCCAGGCCTGCTGCCTGCGCCAGTGTTCGCCGCTGATCAAGGTCGGCTCGGACAGGTTTGATGCCCTTGACTCGCAGTTCATCTGCCTTGTCCGAGCTGCGCGCGATACCCAATACCTGCCAACGGGAGCTCAACAACGCAGCGATCCGTTGGCCGATATCGCCGCAGCCAATGATCAGCAGACGCGGGCGGCGTAGTCTGCGGGGAAGGACAGGCCGTCGCATCGGAATCCTGAGTCTGATAGTTTGGCAAAATTGTGTTTTAACAGAGTTTATCGGGTACGTACTCATGGGCCACCAGGTCACTGTCCTTCCGAGCGGTCAGCAATTTATGGCTGAGCCAGGCGAGTCCATTCTCGAGGCCGGATTACGGGCGCGTGTTGTGTTGCCCTATGGATGCCGCAACGGGGCCTGTGGCTCCTGTAAAGCACGGGTTGTGACGGGCGATCTGCATCAGGATGGGTTTCAGTCCGGCGCAATGACCCAGGCAGAAAAGCTGGATGGTTTTGTCCTGCTGTGCTGCGCTCAGGCGCAATCCGATATCACGCTGGAAGCCAGGGTGCTCGCGGGGGTTGGGGATATACCGGTACGTAAAATGCCGTGCCGGATCTCGACGATTGAACGCCCCGCTGCTGACGTCGCAATCCTGAGGCTGCAACTCCCGGCGACCGAACGATTGCAATTTCTCGCCGGGCAATACGTCGACATCATTTTGAAGGATGGTGCCCGTCGGAGTTATTCCATTGCCGTGCCGCCCCATGCCATCGAAGAGGGCTTGGAGTTGCATATTCGCCACCTCGCCGGTGGCCGATTCACCGATGGGTTGTTTGGGGTGAGTCAGCCCGAGATCAAGGTGCGCGATATTTTGCGATTTGAGGGCCCACTCGGAACCTTCTTTTTGCGCGAGGACAGTCAGCGCCCGCTGATTTTGCTGGCCAGCGGAACGGGATTTGCGCCGATCCAGGCGATGGTCGAGCATGCGCGCTTCAAGCGAATGGATCGACCCATGACGCTTTATTGGGGGGGGCGTCGCCCAGCGGACTTGTATCGTGACGCGCTGGTACAGCAGTGGGCCCGCGAGATTCCGGACTTTCGGTATGTGCCAGTCGTCTCCGATGGGCAAGCTGAGGATCGCTGGACTGGTCGGACCGGGTTCGTTCATCAGGCAGTACTCGAGGACTACCCCGACATGTCGAGCTTTCAAGTCTATGCCTGTGGCGCACCGGTGATGGTCGACGC
>Ga0114975_10002171_pt1 | contig 13525 bp, 8 predicted proteins | sample S_130626_EF_Meta_FD_87031 | JGI IMG/M metagenome (GOLD analysis project Ga0114975, IMG submission 87031) | Freshwater microbial communities from Lake Simoncouche, Canada to study carbon cycling - S_130626_EF_MetaG | ecosystem: Environmental > Aquatic > Freshwater > Lake | place: Lake...
CAACACAAAAAAACAACACAAAAAAACAACACAAAAAAACAACACAAAAAAACAACACAAAAAAAACAACACAAAAAAAAGAATAATAATAAGTAAATGAATATTTTAGTGATTCAAACAGACAACCGGCCAAAGATGGATTATTTATATTTGACAAAGAAAGTAAATTTATACATGACTAAATTCATGAGTGAAAACGTATATTTCAAAGGTTTTCATTATAATTATTTATTTTTAGATATGAATCATTTTCCGGTGAAAGAAATACATCCAGCCACCAATAAAATTTATATAATGGAAACAATTTTAAACGACGCAATTTATGAACAAACCAACATCACAAGCACCTTAGTAGAAACACACACAAAAGAAACAAACATTGAAATAAATCAAACAAAAATAATATCTAATCAACATTACCAACAAACACAAGATCAATGGAATGATTTATCACCCTTTATTGGAAAGGAAAAAGAGAACGTTCTGACAAATATTAAAATCGAAGAAAAATCAACCAACATAAAAACAAACCAAACAAAATATGACATGATTGTTTTTATAGATTCGGATGCATGGATACAAAACCCGCATGAATTGCATGATCTAATTATTTTGTTAAATGAAAAAGAGAACATTCATGGTGCATTTTCAAGAGATCCGTATGAAAAACAAAATACATTTATTAACAGTGGTTCATTTATAATTAAAAACAATAATTTTATCAAACAAATGTACAAAGAAATTATAGAGGAAGTAAAAAGAGAACCAAGACATCACCATAGTTGGCCATATGATCAATATTATATATCTAAAGCAGTGCATCAAAAAAAAGATCAATTCTATATCTATCGTCCAGATGTTCTAAATACACCGATTGGAAAAATACTAAGGCATAATTGGTCAAAATCATCACGAATGTATCGTGATACATATGCATTATTAGATATATTTCATAATAAAAGAGAACCAATCGAACCCACCGAAAAAATAAATCATGAAACAGAATTAGATGATGGACCATTTCCGGGATCATGGGATTATAACAAACATCGTGATTGTTTTGAATAATCCGTGTTCTCATTTTCAATGTGTGATTTTGCTTTTATCTAAATAAAAAAGGGAGATAACTTTTCGAATTTCATATAAAATATAAATGTTTTATATGAAAAATAACGGTACGTTAGACATTAAATAAACATGATGAAATATTTATTAATAAATTTTATTTGTACATATTTCGAAACTTTTTTTGTAAAGCTTTAATAGACATATTTATTTTATTCCAATCATATTCCCACATAACAATTAAATTATATCCTAAATTTTTAATAACTTCTTCTCGTTCCAATGTTTTTTTATATAAAAAACCGAACGATTTTTTGTTTGTTTTATTTATGGTGTTTTCTAAATGTATTATTGGATTTCCATGCCAGTAATCACCGTGAAATTCATATATAGTGTTTGTTTCTTGACAATATCCGTCAGCACTATATTTTGTTGTTGGTATTTTATACTCCATTATATTTTCTGCATGTTGAATATTTAGACCATAGTATTTTGATATAAATTTCAAATATACTATACTGTTTTTAGAATAATGTGAAAATGAACACGTTGGACATCCTGTTTGAAATGACCCTATATGTTCTGTTGGTTTTTTTACGAATTCACCATGTATTTTGCAAATAATAATGATTTTTTCTTTTGCGTTTACATAATTAACTTTTGAATAATCGTATGTTTCACCATGAATTATTTTTGCTTTTTTAATCCATTCTTCAGTTGTATATTGATGTTTACTAGAACATTTACTACAACCCCAACCATATAAATGTACTCTAGGTATTTGGTAAAAATATCCATGTTCTTTACATATAATTTTAACGTTCGTATATTTATTTATATAATCAACTTTTGAATAATCGTATGTTTCACCATGAATTTCTCTTGCTTTTTTAATCCATTCTTCAGAAGTGTAATTATACGTATTAGAACATTTTATACAACCACAACCTTTTAAATGGGTTGAAGGCCTTTGTACAAATTCACCATGTTTTTTACATATAATTTTAATGTATGTTTCACAGTTTATATAATCAACTTTTGAATAATCGTATGTTTCACCATGAATTTCTCTTGCTTTTTTAATCCATTCTTCAGAAGTGTAATGATATGTACCAGAACATTTGCTACATACATGACCAGCTAAAAATGCATTTGGTGATTGTTTGAACTCACCGTGTATTTTGCAAATAATAATAATTTTTTCTTTTGCGTTTACATAATCAACTTTTGAATAATCGTATGTTTCACCATGAATTATTTTTGCTTTTTGTATAAAATCAACAGTATTACTTTTTTGAAGCAAATGAGTATATTCAGTTGAACATTTTTTACAACCGGATCCTCTTAAATGAACTGTTTGTAATTGTTTGTATTCACCATGTTTTTTGCAAATAATAATTATTTTTTCTTTTGAGTTTACATAATCAACTTTTGAATAATCATATGTTTCACCATGTTTTAATTTTGCATCCGCAATAAATTGTTTTGTTGTTTTAGTTCGTTTTTGTTTTCTTGATTCAATACCACAAGATTGGCAACCATTACCAGATATGTGGTCAGACGGTCTTTGTAAAAATTCACCATGTAAAACACATATTATTATTATTTTTTCTTTTGCTGACGTAAATATTGTTTTTGAATAATCATATTTTTCACCATGTTTTAATTTTGCATTCGTAATGAAATTTTGTTCTTTCATTGTATGATAAAATTATATATATCTATTTTATTTTCAACTATAAATTTTATCAATTTTATCACTATTTCATATAAAAATAAACAAAAACAACACCAAATCACCCACGAAAATGATACAATGTATTTTTCAATATATCCTGAATCACGGGGTTATCACGAGTGTATTTTTGATATTGTTCATGTTTGTTCTTTTGATTTTGTCCAAAATTGAAATATACATAATACCAATAAGAAATGTGTTCTGCATTCGTAATTTCTTCATTAAATATTTCATCAATACAACCATATGTATTTTTATAATGATAAATCTTGTCTTTGATGGTGGTTTTCATTTGTAATAAAAATTGCAATCGTTTTTGAATACGAATAAGTTCTGTATTCATTGAATCTTTTTTGACGTGATTACAATAACGCAACACAAAATCGGTGTTCTCATTTGAAAAAGAACAATTTAATGTTTTGTTGGGTGATGTGATGTTGTCATTCCCATTGCCAATTTCATTGCCAATTTTAACCAACAAAGATTGATTTAAATTATATTTATAAGAAATATAACGAATTTCATTTTTAATATTACATAAATCCATTATGAGTTTATATTTATAAGATTCGATTTTTTTAATAAACATGAAGACATTAATATGAGAAATAACGGGAAAAATCTGTTTTACTAATTCGGGAACAATCATGGTGAAATTGTCATTTATATCCTTTAATTTTTCTTCTAAATATTCGATCTTTTCAATAATAATTTTATTTTTGTCGTTTTCATCTTGAATGAAATATAATTTATTACTCGTCATTTCAATCGTGGTTTCTAAATTATTGTATTGATTGGAAATATTGGAAAAATTATCAACAGTCGATTCTAATTTCAAATAATTGTACAATCCAAATAATAACGTGATAAGGGAATTAATCCCTGTGATAATATAACTAGACCATTGATAATCGTATAATATAGGAGATATTACCGCAACACTAGCAGTCAAAACAATGATGAGAATATTCACCATTGTCAAATAGGTTTGTATTAAATTTTTGGATTGAATATATAAATGTTTTTTACCTCGAATATACGTCAACAAAATATCAAATTCGTTCGATAATTTATCATGTGCGTAATATTTTTGGATCGTTTTTTCAACATCTTCATATGTTAATTTCTTATATTTTCGCATTTTGTTTTGAGAACTAGAGGATGAATCAAAATCATTGTCTTCCATTTTTTCTGGTGTGGTTGTGCATTCGATATCATCATTTGAATGATCTGTATTTAAAACAAGAGATGAATCTACGGTTGATTGTAAAAAACGGTTCATTTTTTCATCGGGACTAGAAAAATCCTTTATAATTAAATTATTATTATAAATGGGTTTAGAAGCAGCGGACGTTCTCTTTTTAGGGGGGTACGAATTGGCTGTGTAGCCGTCGTGTTCTTTTGGTTGATTTCGAATGAAACTGTTTTCAGACTTTTCAGATTTTTCAAAATTTTCAAATAAGTGTTTCTTGATTTTTCGAGTAGGTTTGTTGGGTATACCGGCGAGATGTCTTTTATGATTGCCATCTGGTTTTATATCGATATTTTTTTGTCGAACAAATTGTTTGATTGGTTCTGTTTCTGTATCGGAACTATTGGGAGAAAGACTTATTGGACTATTACTAAATATGTATTCTTGCATTTCATCAATTGAAAATTCAAAATCTGTATTTTCGGGGGGTGGTTGAATCGAATATTGAGTTGGTTGTATTGTATTTGTATTATATTCTGGTGTTTGTAAATGATCTTGTAATTGTGGTGATTCAAAAAAGGAATCCAAATGAATGACTTTATTCATATTTTCTTTATTGTGTTTTAGTGGAAGAATATTTGAAAAAAGTTCATAACATTCTTGACTCGATTCATGATTTCGTTTTGTTTCAAAGTCCATATATTTTGTATAATCCATATATATATATATTTATGAATATTATAAAAATATGAAAAAAATTGATTCTTAAGAACACATGATGTATGATGGCAACCAAAACACACGAAACCAAAACACACGAAACCAAAACACACGAAACCAAAACACACGAAACCAAACTAAAATGCATTACAAAATAATGACATCTCGTTTCAACACAGAAACGGCAAATGAAAATAGGAAGTTTCGTGAAGAAAACAATTGGAAAGGTTGTGTTTATGGTTCTCCTCAACTCAATAATTCATCGATTTCAGAACAGACAATTTTATTTGTTTTGGAATTGAATAATGACATGAATAAAATAATGGGAATCGGAATGGTTGAAAATAGTCCTTTTATTTGTGTTTCTGGTATTATTGTAAATAAGAAAAAACCATCCTTTATACCATCAATACCAACAGCATCGTTGTCTCAAAATAAAAAAGAAAACCCAGAAACAACGAGAGAAGCAACGAGAGAAGCAACGAGAGAAACAACGACAGAAACAACGAGAGAAACAACGAGAGAAACAACGAGAGAAACAACGACAGAAACAACGAGAGAAACAACGACAGAAGCAACGAGAGAAACAACGAGAGACAATACAAAAAAAAAGAAAAAAAAAGAATTACATCGTTTGATGGTATATAAAAATGGAAATTACAATCGATATATATATATAGGAGAACACCGTATTGATCGAAATGAAATGACAGAAGAGGAAATGATTTTAATAAAAGCATTTGATATAGTTTGTTTTACCGGCAATTTTCATATGAAACGAGGTAATGGTTTAAAAGCGTTCCCACTAATCATGTTGGAAAAAGCAAAACCAATAATTGATATTGAAAAAGAATTGTTGAAAATGTTTCAAAAAAGAATGGAATCAAATTGATGAATCTTAAAAATAGAAAATAGAAAAATCAAATAGAAAATAGAAAAATCAAATAGAAAATAGAAAAATCAAATAGAAAAAAATACAATATGAACTATATAGAAAAAGTAAATGAAAAAAGAAGTGTATAATATTGACGAATATACAGATGAAGAATTGTATCATTTGTTAGATTTACAAAATCCGTCTGAACGAATGTTAGAAGCAAAAATAATACAATTGATTCAACAATATAAAAAGATACAAACGAATGATGGTCAAAAATTGCATCATTTTTTTATTGATATTTACAATCGTTTTTTTAATGAAAGCGACGAAGAAAACGAAGAAGAAAACGACGAAGAAAATGAAGAAGAAAATGAAGAAGAAAACGAAGAAGAAAACGAAGAAAACCCGTCTCCAAAAAAAAAAATGCAAAAATATCCAGAACAAAATCAACCGGTTTTAGATGATTTAACAGAAGGATTTGAACAAAATTCAAACACAAATGCAAATAGTGAAACAAAAAAGGAAGTCACAAAAACAGATGACAAACCAAACGATAAAAAAGTGAGTCTCACCTCAAACATTCAATACACCAAAGATTATATAAATCCTATTTTAAAAGAAACAATCAAACGAACTGTTAGTATTGACAGTCAATACAGAAGTGTAAGCACAGATCCAATAACAACATCATTCACGTTCAATTTATCAGAACCATTGCGTGATGTATTGTCGTTAAGTTTGTATTCAATTAATATTCCATACACGTGGTATTCAATTGCAAATAATTATGGATCAAATTTTATATTTTTAAAGGGAAAATCTCCCGGAATAGACAATGGTAACTATGATTATAAAATAAACATTCCTTATGGAAATTATGATTCAAAGAGTATTATAACTTATTTAAATAGCAGTATTTCTAATTTAGTGAATGAAAATAAAGAGGTGAGTTTTGGAACAACCAGTTTTTCTTTTGATAGCATATCCGGAACAATGACCGCAAATGTGGATATAATGAATTTATTTAACGAAACAAATTATCAAATAATATTTTCCGATTTATCTCTTGCCACTTTTCTTGGTTATGTAAAAACATCATATTCGATTGGTTGTATTCAATCAAATACTTTATTAACATTCAAACCTTCAAGTGAATTTTACACGATTACTAACAACAATAATTATTTCACAATTTATCAAAAATATTTGGACAACGATGAAAGGGTAAATGAATTCGATGTTACCCTTTATAATGCAGATAATAGCTTGTTTAACTCACAAAATTGTAAAATTAGTGATTTAATTATAAAAATAAATGAGAATTTACGTAATCATCCACGATTAAATAATGAACATTCTTATATAACTCAAGATACATACATCATTACAAATGATAATAACGTACGACAATCTTTTAATCCCTATAAACTACATATTGTATTGGATCGAAAGACAAATAAAAATGATTACAATTTAAAAACATATGTGTCTTTTAAGGAGGATCCAGTAATTGGTAATATATGGACTGGTGATAATAGTGCATTTTGTTTTAAAAATACAGAGATTCTTTCTTCCGACTTTAGTTTTTTAAAATCAGAAAAAAGGATACCAAGCCCCAACTTTATATTCACTGTCCAACCATACATGGTATTAACATGCGAATCACATTATTATGATTTATCATTTATATCCACACTGGAATTACCTTTAAATGAAAATGTAGATTTAGATAAGTATATGAAGCGAATAATAAGCTCTTTAAAAAAAGTGGAATATAATGGAAACACCGTTTTTTCAAAATCGTTTTATGATTTAGAAAATGGAATAAATATCCATTTTAATGCGTACATGGAATTATCGAAAGATAACTATTATTTGGACATATCAAAATCAAATACAATATACGGCAATGTCATTCCATTGAAAGAACTTTCAAGAACAGTAAATACTACTGGATTTTTCAACATTTCATCGCCACCCTCAACTCCCTCAACCAGTCAAATAACTGGAAATATATCTCTAATCGGAAATGTGGTGATTTATGGCAATCCACACAGTAAATTTAATATGACAAATTTTAATATTGATGGAAACCTCGATTTTTCTGGATATGAATTTGAAGATGACACATTGACCGTTGTTACTAAAATAGTAACAATCGACAATATTGATCATAATATTTTAGAGAACCAATATAGTAAGCAAGCGAATTACGATTTAAATCCCACTGTTTATTTGGTAAATGCAGATAATGATGAAATTTATTTTCCACAAAGTATACCCCCGCCAGTTAACTCATGTGGCATTCAAATAGATATATCAAACATAAATATTAATTTACAAATCGATACATCTACCGATACGGTTGTTTATAAAAAAATAGAACCATATTCAACAAAGTATGTGATTTCACAAATACCAAACCAAAAACCAAACCAAGAACCAAACCAAGATACAATGATTTTTGAAGCAAACGAAAGTGCAATTTTTATTATTATACCAGAAAATGAAAATGACGGTATGAGTATTAATTTTAACTACGATAATAGTTATGACAAAATTAGTATATGTGTTAAGAAAGAAGAAACCTTTTTTGATTATTTATTTGATGATATTAATAACGTACCAGTAGTACCAAACGATATTATTGAATTTATGAAAAATTCAAATAAATGGACATTAAATATCAGCAAAATCAAATATATGTATACACAAAAAATTTATCCAGTAAATAACGTTATTTTTACGATTGACGATTATCAAAATATATTTTATTCTACAATAGACAAATCGTTTGTTAATGCTTCATCAAATGAAATAATTATAATTGGCGACCTTGAATTATCTTCCGATAGATATTTGGGTGGTAAACAGCGTTTAACTGACGCAGAAATCCGCATAGTTTCAACAAAGGATAAATACATGCCTATTTTTTCAATACAAAATAGTTACATTAATTTTTTCCAATATTTAAAACCAAGCACTCAAAATAAAACGGTGGTACATAATGCACTTTATCCATTACAAAATCTTACACAAACACCATTGAACAAAGTTGGATCTTTTGATGGACTATATCCAACAGATGAAAACCCAAAATACAATATATGTTTGACCTATGGAACTTGCACATGTAATTTGTATCTTTATGCCATTTCAGACTTTTATATAGAAAACACCAGTCCAGATATCAATTCAAAGATACAAGTGCCATTCCAAACGATTGATAATATAGCATCCACATACGATATGTTATTTTTACGACATATCGATGATTTGCAGTTGGAAGAAAATACTTTAGAAAACGTTAAAATAAAAAATGGGTTTCATAGTATAACTGATATTTCTGGAAATATAAACACCAAGACGGTAATGACTTCAAACTACATTGATCTTTCAAATATCAACATTTTCGAATATCATATTAGCATAGAAAAATTGGATGATATTCAAAATTTGATTGATAATGAAGATCTGATTATTTTATCTTGTGCCACGAAAAAAATAAGCGAATCAACAATAATGCCCCAATATTTAAATGTATCTTGGACAAAACCAGACGATCAAGATACACAACTCGTTGAGAGTGACAATCCAATATCATTTACCGCCCATGTTAACGACAGGTTATTAAATTATAAAGATCTAGATGATCGAAAAATATTTAGTGAATCAACCATGACAGAACCATTGATAGATGATGATAAAAATGGAGCTACACAAAGATTGACACTAAACATTAAAAAAATACTGGATTCAACCGATTTTAAAGTGGAATTTAGGGATATATCAAACACTTGGCATAATTATTTAGGAATAGAATCGTCTTATAATTTAAAGGATGTTTCGTATGCTACCGTATCAACCAGTGGTGTAATAGATACTCCAATGCCATTAAAAAGTAGCAGCATTACCTTTTCTTCAAAGGCGGGAATTAAACCACTTGATAATAGTTACAATGATATGACGATTCAAATTTTGGAAGGTTCATATACAAGAAAACAATTGTATAATCTAATAAATACAAATGTTTCAACAAATAAATATTTGAACAGAAGTAAAATAATACTGAATAATAACAACAACACCCAGTTTGAAATTAATATAAATCGTGCATATACAGCGGATGATTATAATATGGTGTTTTATGATATTTATAGTTTTGTAAAGTGCACGAATCGAATAACGAATTTGCAAAACGTCTCGTGGAATGATACATTAGGCTGGTTTTTAGGATTTCGAAAACAATTGGTTTATTCATTAGATGAACAAACTGGATATAGTATATCAGCACCATATGCGGTGGGAAGAAGAATGAATGCAGATACAACATTTACAAACAATATTTATAATTATTTTTTATTAAAATTGGATGATTATACACAAAGTCATTTGAATGATGGATTGATAACAATCGGGAATGATTACACAAATGTATATGACAGCACTTATAAAATGGTTGTAAATAATCAAGTGAATGATCTACCTAATTATATAACAAATCAATATGCTGTTTGTAATCCCGCAACCAAAAAAGTTCAAATAAACAATATTTATATAAAAGGGGAAAATAAGTTGACAAATAATCAAGTTTATGCAGCTCAACAAATATTAGATGCAAAACAATTACAACAAACAAACACAGTGAGTTATTCAAAAGGGCCTTATATACAAGATTTATTTGCATTAATCCCAATAAAAACGACTGGCGCAACAAGTGGTGCAACAATAACAGATAGTAGTGGACCATTACAAAATCAAAATCGGGTGTATTTTGGTCCTGTAAATATTCGAAGAATGACTGTTTCATTATTAAACGACAAAGGCGATTTAGTTGATTTAAATGGATCAAATTGGTCTTTTTCGTTGGTTTGTGAACAATTGTATCAAAAAAATGTGGTGAAATAAAATATAGATTGGTTTCAAGTTAGGTGATTTATTTTCATACAAAATATGATTGTTTTGTATGAAACCATATATGGGGACAAATAGACACATAGATATTAAACACTTCGAAAAAATATTTTTTTTTCTAATATTTTTTTCGTTATAAAATAAACAAAGTAAGCAAGAAGAAGACCGACAAGAAACCCGGCGAATAATTGCAAAATAGTATGACGTTTAAATTTCCATCTCTGATAAAGAGTGATTAATGAAAAAAAGAGTTCTAACATAAAAACATCTTTGTTTTTAGAGACAAACCACGTGTAAAAAATCGTGAAAAAGATCAATTGAGAATGACCGGAAGGCATTCCATAACTTTTGCTTCCGTCTGGATGCCCACGGTCAAATGATGTTCTTACCTTGTATTTTTCATCTGGTCTGGGTTCTTTAATTGTCGTTTTTAAATAATGGTTGATTACTTTATTGAGATATAACGAAATGACGTATGGAATTAAATATTGCCATGATTTAATCATAACTAATATATTAAAAAACGCGAGAATATAAGGTCCATTAAACCCAACATAATAGAACATATTCTTTAAGTCCATTTTATGAATCTATAATTTATATGAATATAACAATTTTTAGACAAATAAAAAAAGAAAATGATATTTTTGTTGGATGTTTATATATATACATGCATTCTTTAGAAAGATAATGAACCTAAATTATATATGATATGTTTATAAGAATAAACTCCTAATATAGTATAAAAATGTCTCAAAGTGATTACATAAGTAGTAAAAAACAATCGGCGTTTGTTTCAAAACCTGTTTTTTCACAGTTAAGTTCAAACGAATATTTACAAAATAAAAAATTTTATTACGGAACACAAGAAAAAGTAAATACTGTAATAACATACAATCAATTAATTCAAGATGGTCATATAAGATTTTTTGGTTGTGAAATAAAATCAAGCGATTGTTCTTTGAATAGTTTTCATTTATTATGCCCTGGAAGTGAAATACGAAAAAAATACAATATAACAATAAATAAAAATTTATTTATTGATTGCACAAAACAAAGCATTTATAAAACACCATTATTCCAAAAAAATCAACCTAAAAAGGATTGTATTATTCCAAATCATCATTTAAAATGTAATAAAGATAATACTAAATATTTAAAACCGATTAATTATCAAAAACCAATTATTTATGGTTTTTATAAAAAAACAATTTTTTAGAACAATATACATTTGAAAATGCTATTTTATGGCAAGTGAATTTTTACCAAAAATAAAAATATGAAAAATATGAAAAATATGAAAAATATGAAAAAAAGAAAAAAAGAAAAATATGAAAAAAAGAAAAGAGTAAAAAAATACAGGTATGTAAAATAGTTGCATAGTATATAAATGTCCAATATAGACACGTATGATTTTTTGTATTTAGAACCTATAAACCCGCTGAATACAATAATGTCAAATGGTGATAATGATATGAATATATCACGTGTCATTTCTATTTTAACTACATATTCAACGGGTGATACCGGAAACACGGGTCCAACGGGAAACACGGGTCCAACGGGAAACACGGGTCCAACGGGAAACACGGGTGATACAGGAAATACGGGTGATACAGGACCAACCGGTGATACAGGAAATACGGGTGATACCGGAAATACAGGTGATACCGGACCAACCGGTGATACAGGAAACACAGGTGATACCGGACCAACCGGTGATACGGGAAACACAGGTGATACCGGACCAACCGGTGATACGGGAAACACAGGAGATACTGGACCAACCGGTGATACAGGAAACACAGGAGATACTGGACCAACCGGTGATACCGGAAATACAGGTAATACAGGAGATACGGGACCAACCGGTGATACAGGAAATACGGGACCAACTGGAGATACTGGAAACACGGGACCATCTGGTGATACTGGAAATACGGGCGATACTGGACCAACCGGAGATACAGGAAACACAGGACCAACCGGTGATACAGGAAATACGGGACCATCTGGTGATACAGGAAATACGGGACCATCTGGTGATACAGGAAATACGGGACCATCTGGTGATACAGGAAACACAGGACCATCTGGTGATACAGGAAACACAGGACCAACCGGAGATACAGGAAACACAGGACCAACCGGTGATACAGGAAACACAGGACCGTCTGGTGATACAGGAAACACAGGACCATCTGGTGATACAGGAAACACAGGACCAACCGGAGATACAGGAAATACGGGACCAACTGGAGATACAGGAAATACGGGACCAACTGGAGATACAGGAAATACGGGACCAACTGGAGATACAGGAAATACGGGACCAACCGGAGATACAGGACCAACGGGTGATACTGGAAATACGGGACCATCTGGTGATACTGGAAATACGGGACCAACGGGAGATACTGGAAATACGGGACCATCTGGTGATACTGGAAATACGGGACCATCTGGTGATACTGGAAATACGGGACCATCTGGTAATACTGGAAATACGGGACCATCTGGTAATACTGGAAATACGGGACCATCTGGTGATACTGGAAATACGGGACCATCTGGTGATACTGGAAATACGGGACCATCTGGTGATACTGGAAATACGGGACCATCTGGTGATACTGGACCAACCGGTGATACTGGAAATACGGGCGATACGGGACCAACCGGTGATACTGGAAATACGGGCGATACTGGACCAACCGGTGATACTGGAAATACGGGCGATACTGGACCAACCGGTGATACTGGAAATACGGGACCAACCGGTGATACTGGACCAACCGGAGATACTGGAAATACGGGACCAACCGGAGATACTGGAAATACGGGACCAACCGGTGATACTGGAAACACGGGACCAACCGGTGATACTGGAAACACGGGCGATACTGGACCAACCGGAGATACTGGAAACACAGGACCATCTGGAGATACTGGAAATACGGGACCATCTGGAGATACTGGAAATACGGGACCATCTGGAGATACTGGAAATACGGGA
>Ga0114975_10002172_pt1 | contig 13524 bp, 17 predicted proteins | sample S_130626_EF_Meta_FD_87031 | JGI IMG/M metagenome (GOLD analysis project Ga0114975, IMG submission 87031) | Freshwater microbial communities from Lake Simoncouche, Canada to study carbon cycling - S_130626_EF_MetaG | ecosystem: Environmental > Aquatic > Freshwater > Lake | place: Lake...
ACCTATGCCTGGCAGCAGTTCAGCAAGTGGCATGCTGGCAAGTATGCCAAGAATATGTGGGATGAGGATACTCGTCGCTTTGCAGGACACCGCGCATGAGAAAACTATACTACATGGGCCTGGAAAGTTATGAGGCCCGTTACACACTGCAACTGACGGAGTGGAATCGACGTGTGTTTGAACGTCGAGGCCTGGATGTGGTATACGTGCCTGGTACTACGATTGACAACACACAGAGCATCAGTGTTGGACAGGTACTGGATGCACACGGACGCAGTTACTTCAGCATGAGCCAAATGATGAACTTGGTTCAGCTGATGAAGAATGGCGAAGTCACTGCGGAAGATGTCATCTACTTTGAAGACATGTTTCAGCCCGGTATTGAAAGTCTGCCCTACATCATGGATCAGATTCCTGCAGCCCAGCGTCCTAGAATCTATGTACGCTGTTTGGCACAGGCCATTGACCCCGATGACTTTGTACATGTGTGGGGCATGGCTGGCTGGATGAGCACATATGAGAAGATGGTCAACCACTTTGTAACTGGTGTGTTAGCCACAAATGAAGAAATGGTCGCGCACATGCGTATTGCAGGTTGGACTGCTCCAATCTACAACATCAGCGGACTTGCGTTTGGCAAAGAAGAAGTGCTGGAACGTATTGGTGGTAGTGCAAACATTCGACCATTTGAAGACCGTCCACACCGTGTGGGATTTGCCGCACGTTTTGACCAAGAAAAGCAACCAGGTTTCTTCATGGACTTGATTGACATGTTCCATGATCAATACCCAGTAGTTGTGGAGTTCTGTATCTATTCTGGTGGTCCACTGCGTAGCAACAATCCTGAATACATTGCTCGTGCTAGAGAGATGGAAGCAGCCGGCAAACTCAAAATCTACGACAACATCACCAAGAACGAATACTATGCGCATCTTAACAATACTCGTGTTCTGTTTAATTGTGCGTTACAAGATTGGGTTAGCAATACAGTCAGTGAAGCCGATACACTGGGCTGTAATGTGTTGTACCCTGCTTATCGCAGTTTCCCTGAAACTTTTGCTAACGACCCCAACAGGCTCTATGTACCTTGGAGCATAGATGATGCCTATCACAAAATGCAAAACCTGTTGCGTGAACCACATCACAACATGGGATTGATATCAGACTGGAACAACGGCACAGTTGATCGTGTGGTGGACATCATTACTGGTCGGGGTGAGCAATGGAATCGTGCAGGCAATCGCTATCGTGATCATGCAGCCGAAGCCAAGTATCATGTGGTAAAGGTTGAATCATGAGCACTGTAGTTGTCACAGGCGTGTCTGGCTACATTGGTGGCCAAACTGCACTGCTGTTGAAAGATGCAGGTGAACGTGTGGTCGGTATTGATCGCCGTCCCTTGCCTGCACACTTGAAAAATGTGTGTGATCATTTTGTGCAAGAAGACTTCTCCAGCAAACATGCACTCAGTACCATTGTGCAAGAACGTCCAGATGCCATTGTGCATTGTGCAGGCACCAGTCTTGTTGGTCCTAGCATTGCAAATCCTGCTGAATACTATCAAAACAACGTTGTAAACACATTTGAGTTGTTGGAACTGGTCCGCAGGGCCATGCCAAGAACCAAGTTTGTGTTTAGTAGCAGTGCTGCCACCTACGGTGAGCCTGTGATGTTGCCGGTACACGAAGTTGATCCTGCTGAACCTGTGTCACCATATGGACAGAGCAAACTCATGGTGGACATGATGTTGGAATCATACCATCGTGCTTATGGTATTGACTACGTGAGTTTTCGCTATTTCAATGCTTGCGGTGCTGATCCAAAGACACGACATGGACAAGAACCCGGTGCCACACACATCATTGCCAGAGTACTAGAAGCCATGAGAGATAATGGCGAATTTACATTAAATGGTGTAGATTTTGCCACTGATGATGGTACATGTGTGCGTGACTATGTTCATGTAGATGACATAGCTCGGGCACATAGTCTAGCAATCTATCATGATGTTCCCGCAGGTGTATACAATTTGGGCTCCAACAACGGAACCAGCAACAGAGAAATCGTTGCCTCTGCCGAGCGTGTGACTGGACGGAAATTAAAAGTAGTGCTAGGTGCGGCCAGACCAGGCGATCCTCCCATGCTCACAGCCAGTGCTGCCAAGTTTGGTATGATTGCAGGCGACTGGCGTCATTACGAACTGGATGATATGATCCGTCATGCATGGGCATGGTATGTTCGAAAAAATCCTTGAGTTCGAAACTGCGCTGGCCCGGTTTACCGGCGCACCATACGCTGTCATGACCGATTGTTGCACACACGCCATTGAGCTGTGTTTGCGATATGATCAAGTTCGAGTCTGCAAGTTTACTCCATATACCTATCTCAGTGTGCCCATGACCATGCACAAACTGGGTATTGAATATCAATACTTGGATCATGCATGGCAACGTTGGGTAGGAGAGTATCCTTTCCTTGAAACACGTATCTGGGACAGTGCTAGACGCTTGGAACAACACATGTATCAACCAGGACAGATGCAGTGTGTGAGTTTTGGACACAGCAAGCCCTTGCCCATAGGACGTGGTGGTGCCATATTGTTGGATGATCGCACTGCTTACCAAGCATTGTTGGCCATGCGGTATGATGGTAGAGATTTGACCATATCACCTTGGATTGAACAAAAAGAATTCCGTATGGGTTATCACTATCGCCCCACAATTGAAGAAGCTGAATCTGGATTGGAGTTGTTAAAACAATACACCAGTCAACCTCCACGTGAGGTTGTTTATCCAGATTGCAGACAAATTTCCATAGTCAGTTGACTTCACGATCTAAATAGTGTACAATCACACACTGGAGTAAAAATGGTATACAACAAAGCATATGAAAGCAACGATGCCGACGTCGTTGATACAAGTAAAAATCTATCGCAGGTAATTCGCAATAAAATGCGCCAGGATGGCAGACGTTTTTGGGCTGGAGACAATGTCTCCGAGTACATCAGTCCCGCAATCAAAACAGCATTGATCGACGAAGCCACAGAAGCATTTGAAAAAGTGTTGGATGCATTGCTGATTGATCGTGAAACCGATCCAAACTCTAAAGGTACAGCAAGACGTCTTGCTAAAATGTACTACAACGAAATAATGGCAGGAAGATATGAACCCCCACCAGACGCAACAGCGTTTCCAAATGATTCGGCAGACCGCTACGAAGGCATGCTTGTGGTTAGAAGTGAACTACGCAGTATGTGTAGCCATCATCACCAGCCCGTATCTGGTGTCGCTTATATTGGGGTCATCGCCGCAAATAAGCTCATTGGTTTGTCTAAGTACACTCGTATTGCTCAGTGGTGCGCTAGGCGTGGTACACTACAGGAAGAACTGTGCATAGACATTGCCAATGAGATCATGGCCGCAACTGAGTCAAAAGATGTTGGTGTGTACATTCAAGCAGTGCATGGATGCTGTGAGAATCGTGGTATCATGGCGCACAGCAGTCTAACACAAACCACGGTGTTGCGTGGTGCTTTCAAAGACGACGACAGTGTAAAGAAAGAGTTCATGGACAATATCAAACTACAACAGGAGTTTGCACCGCGATGACCATAATCACAAACATCACAGGCGAGATTCGATTGCCTTGGGAACCAGGGCTTTTGGAATGGTTGCAGGAACACTATCCTGCTTCTAAATATAGAGTGGTAGAATTAACTTAAGGAGAAAGAGCATGGCAAAGAAATTAAGCAAATTAGACAAAGTAAACGAATCAATCACTGTGAACCGTTACGACAACGGCTTCATGGTGGAAGTGGGCGGACGAGACAAAGAAAACGATTGGAAAACTGCCAAAGTTCTTTGTGCTACAGAAGCAGAAATGCTGGATGTGGTTAAAGAGTGGAACTCAATGGAAATCGACTCTTAAGGAACTGTCATGGCTGTCTGGGAACTATCAACTGAATACAAAAAGAACGCCGTTGAAGTACAACTGTGGTACAAGGATGGTGTCACTATCAAGAAAATTGAAGGCTATCGCTGGGGCAAATTCTCGTGCGAAAGTAATGAACGTCCTGATATCGATCTACGCAATCCTGACGGTTATGAATTGGCCGACTATGACTGGGAACTGGACAGCCTGGACGATGGCTGCTGGAGTGAATGGGAATATCCTGATTCAGTAACAGAAGAAGAACGTGCCAAGATCGAAGAGGCCTGGGACAACGAATGGTATGAAGGCATGGAAGAACTTGGGTGGAGCAACGATGATACTGAGTATCATTTCAACGGTCCGTTAAAATTGGTCAACTGTGATACTGGCGAAGAGTTCAGTGTGTTGGATGAAAACTTCAATATTATTCCTGAACCACTGCCAGTTGATGAACCCAGATTAACTGAGTGGTTTCCTACCGACGTTGCCCCTGTACGTGAAGGTCGATATCAAGTCAACGATGATAAAAATCCAGCTTGGCCTTTTCCTACCTATGCAACATGGGATGGTGAAAAGTGGAGTGATACCAGTATTGCACAGTGGCGTGGTCTGGCTGAAGATCCCAACAAATGAGTGTTTGGACCAATTGGGATCCACTGGAAGAAGTCATAGTAGGTGATTGCTATGCACCGGGAGATCTTGACTGGGCCATAACACCAGAACTTCAGTCAGCGTTTAATCATGTGTTGGAAGAAACCAAACAAGATCTTAACAACTTGACCGTACTGTTGCAAGATCTAGGAGTTGTAGTGCATCGTCCCCGGGTGTATCAGTACCAACAGCCAGTTAATTTATCTTCGTTCTCAGTTGATGTCCCTATGGCACCAATTGTGCCTAGAGATCAATATTTGGTTTATGGCGACACTGTGTATCAAACATACACCAGCATGACTGACAGATTTTTTGATTGCAGAAGCTATTACGATATTTTTAGAACACTATTTGAAAACGGATCCAATTGGATCAGTCAGCCCATGCCTAATCTGTGGCCCATAAGTGACTCACGAAAATGGATGGAAAACTATCATGACGTGGGTCGTATGGTGTATCACAAACTGTATGCAAAACATGTGCTTTGGCACACAGCTACTATGTTCAAATGTGGTGAGCACTTGATTGCCAATACACAAGGTCCGGGCAGTCAATTAGGTCTGGAGTGGATGCAACGAAATCTTCCTGACAATACCATTGTGTCAACCAATAATGATGCACAACAAAATTGGGGGCATATTGATCATGGGTTTTTCATGACCGATGATGACACTGTGTTTTGTGTGGATCGATCATTTGTGCCTCGAGTACTGCAAAACAAAATCATACACGAAATTAAATCGTATTTTCCTCTAGAAAAGAAACAGAGAATAATTAGAAACTTTGAGCACTTGTTAGATGAATCAAAAGGATACGAACAAGTGGTATCATTTGATACCAATGTCTTGGTAGTCGATCCGCACAATGTAATTTTCTGCGATGAATATTCTGTGTTGTTTGATCATATGGCATCGTTGGGAGTGCAATGTCATGTGGCACCATTGAGACACAATACTTTTTGGGCTGCAGGACCACACTGTGTAACACTAGATATTCGACGTCGTGGTAATAAAAGAAAGATTATTAATGAAGTATGAAACATTAGATGAGGCACAAGCCGCAGGAGTGGCGCCTTGGGATTTAGAAGTTGGCCGACTCACTGACTATCATGTTGCTGTGTTCCTAGATCGTTATCCAGTGGCTCTGGGACACTTGTTGTTTGTGCCACAATACAACACATCAGATATGATTGTAGAGTGTTTTGAATCAGCCTTGTGCGAAGGTCGTCGAATGGTTGCCGCAGGTGAGTGCGATGCATTCAACATAGGCATCAACATGGGTGAGGCCGCTGGTCAAACTGTGATGTATCCACATGTGCATTTGATTCCAAGACGTCTAGATGACTGTGCTGATCCTGTGGGTGGTGTGCGTGGAGTTATTGCCGGGCAAGCCAACTACAAAGCCACAGGCTATCAACTGCCAGCATAAGTATTTCTTTAAGCGGTCTTGGCGTCATTCCCGCTTTACAAACTCTGCCGCCTATGCTATAATTAACATAGGAGAAAAAGCATGACACCAGTAATATACAAATACACTTCAACAAAAGAATACCACGATGCATTTCCATGCGCATATCGTCAGTGGCGAGCAGACAGTCATTGTAACTTGATTCATGGATATTCGTTTAGTATGAAGTTTTACTTTGGCACAGACAACTTGGATACTCGCAACTGGGCAGCTGACTATGGTGGTCTCAAAGAACTCAAGTCAGTGTTGGAAAGTCAGTTTGACCATACATTGTTGGTGTCAGAAGATGATCCTGAATTGGAGTTCTACCAGGAAATGCAACGCAGAAACATTGCCAAGCTGACCATATTACCCCGACTAGGCTGCGAAGGTCTTGCTGACCAGTTATACAAATATGTGAACGGAGTGTATATTCCTGACATGTGGGGGCCTGGTGAAGCCGAACGCTTGTGGTGCTACCGAGTAGAAGTACGTGAGACACAATCAAACATGGCTTTCCGTGAAGGCCATAGAGAATGGAATGAGGATTTATTTGCATGATACCCAAGTATGATATTGCTATGCTGTTGGCCACACGAGGCCGCACCGAAAGCCTGGGCCGCAGTGTTCGCAGTCTAATCAAGTTTGCCGACCACCCTGAACGTGTGCAGTTGATGTTTGCATTTGACAAAGATGACACTATTGGTAAAGATTACTTTAAAAACGAACTTCAACCATGGTTGACTGAACAAAAACTGGCTTTCAAAGCCATGCAGTTTGATCGTCAAGGATATCATAGGCTGCACATTTACAACAACAAAATGGCTGAACACACAGATGCACGTTGGCTCATGATCTGGAACGATGATGCTGTGATGGAGACCAAGAGTTGGGATACAGAGATTATGAATCATGAAGGTGAGTTCAAACTGTTAGCTTTCCACACTCACTTGGATCATCCCTACAGTATCTTCCCTATCTTGCCACGCAGGTGGTATGAGTTGTTGGGCTATATTAGCCCACACTCAGTGCAAGATGGCTGGCTGAGTCAGCAGGCTTATATGTTGGATATTTGGGAACGTATACCTGTGTGGGTGTTGCATGACCGTGCTGACATCACTGGCAACAACAACGATGATACATTCCGTGAACGTGCCTCACTAGAAGGTCGTCCATTTGACGAAAATGATTTTCACAGTAAGACGCAAATTGAATTGCGTCATCAGGACTGCGCCAAATTGGCCACGTACATGAAAAGTCAAGGCATCAGCACGGAATTTTTTGAGAACATTTTCAAAGGCACACAAGACCCTTGGGAAAAACTAGCCCGAAACGATGTAAACAAACAGATGGTACAGTTTGACAATCCACACAAGCACTTTGCTAAGTGATTAAATACAGGATGACATATAAACTAGCCTGGGTTCAACCCAATTTTCAACAAGGACCCAAAGAGTTCAACGCATATTACCTGCCATATTCAGCAGGTGTAGTATGGAGTTACAGCCTGGCGGATCCTTGGGTTCGTGAACGTTTTGAAGTAACTGAATGGGTGTGGCGCAGAGAAGTTGTGTCAGAAACTGCTGAACGTTTGGCCCAGAATGACATAGTTGCGTTCAGTACCTACGTATGGAATCATCGTTACAATTACGAAATTGCTAGACAAATCAAATCTATCAATCCCTCTGTGTTGATCATCATGGGCGGTCCCGAACCTGCCATCACTGATCCTAACTTTTTTAAAGACAATCCTTTTATAGATCTTGTGATTTGTTACGAAGGTGAAATCACTTTTAAACGATTGTTAAAAACTTATGAAAGCCGTGACTGGGAAAGTGTGCCAGGACTACTAATCAATAAAAATGGCGAAGCGGTGCAAACCAAAGACTCTGAACGCATTGAAAGTCTAGAAGAAGTACCCAGTCCATATCTGTCAGGAATCTTTGATAAAATGATTGAGGAGCATCCTGAAATTACCTGGCAAGGCACATTGGAAACCAATCGTGGTTGTCCTTTTGCTTGCACATTCTGTGACTGGGGCAGTTTGACCTACAACAAAGTCAAGAAGTTTGAACTTGAACGTGTGTTTGATGAACTGGAATGGATGGCCCGGCGCAATTTTGACTGGATCTCAATAACTGATGCCAACTTTGGCATGTTCCCCGAGCGTGACGGCATGATTGCCGACAAGATCATTGAAATGCAAGAAAAGTATGGATCACCAAGAACGTTCAGTGTGGCCTGGGCCAAAAACCAAAAGAAAGAAGTTATAGACATTGTGAAGAAACTGCTGGATGCACGTGGCTTCAATCAAGGTCTAACACTCAGCGTACAAAGTCTAGACTTGGATGTGCTGGAAAACATTCGCCGCAAGAACATGGAAATGAACAAGCTGAATGAAGTGTTTGAACTGTGCGACCAACGCAACATTCCTGCATACACAGAACTGATCCTGGGCTTGCCTGGTGAGACCTTGGAGTCATGGAAGAAGAACTTCTATGCCCTATATGACTTGAATCAGCACACAGGTATCACTGTGTTTCAAGCACAGTTGCTGGAAAATGCCGAAATGAACTTGTTGCAAAAGAAACTGTTCAAGATCACCAGCCAACCTGTCACAGACTACTTTGCTGGCAGTTACAGTGTGGAGCACATTGAAGAAAGCATTGATGTCATAACAGGTACCAAGGACATGCCCACACCTGTTCTGCTGGATGCGCAGATCTTTTCATGGTTCCAGACCACATTCCACATCAATGGTTTTGCTACCTTGGCAGCACGTTTTATCAACAAATACATGGGCATCAGTTACAACGACTACTACGAAGATTTGTTTGCCTACGCAATGACCAATCCCTGGTTGATAAAAGAAGAAGCTGAAACACGTCAGTACTTCTCTAACTGGATGAACACAGGCAAAATCAACCATCCCAAGATTGGTGTAGAGATACATGGCTGGAACATCATTCACAGAACAAGTATGAACATGCATCAAGAAGATCGTGTGGATGAACTATACAATGTGTTGGAAAAGTTTTTACAACGTTATAACTTGCCCGAAGACTTGTTGGCCAGTTTGATGAAATTGCAAAGAAATTACTATATCAAATACAATGACAGAAATCAGTATCCCATGAATCTTGACGTAGACTACAACATTTGGGATTACCTGAGTTTCAATCAGCCCCTGGAAAAAACTGCCACAACATACAGACTGGATTTCCCCGAAGACAAGACCATGAGTTTGAATCGTTTCCTTGAACTGTTTTATTTTGCAAGACGACGAAACTTTGGCAAGGCCACAGTGGATCGTATTGGCGTTGAAAATGTCAAGGGCACACGTCGTGGTGCAGGTGCTGCCAAAGCACAAGGCAGTTTCTCAGTAAAGAAAAAACAACTAGTGAACTAATGTCAAGGCTGTTTACATTCGGGTGCAGTTTTACCAACTATCGTTGGAGCACCTGGGCCGATTGTCTTGCTCCGGAGTTTGACCGTTTTGAAAACTGGGCACAAAGTGGTGCTGGTAATCACTATATTTTTAATTCAGTGATGGAAGCTGATCAAAGACACAACTTTACCACAGGTGACACTGTGGTAGTATGCTGGACCAATGTCATGCGCGAGGATAGATATACTGATCGTTGGCAGACCTTGGGCAATGTCACTACTTGTCCGGTGTACAACAAAGACTATGTGCGTGATGCTGTTACTGAACGTGGATGTTTGATACGAGACCTGGCCATGATCAAGGCCACACAAGTATTGCTGAAACAAAAACACAACGTGAACTGGAGATTTCTAAGTATGTGTCCTATTAATAATTCACAACAGTTTGATGACAGTGTGTCACAACAGCAAGATGTTTTGGACTTGTATCAAGACGTTCTAAATAACATCATGCCCAGTTATAGAGAAATTGTGTTTCAACAAGGTTGGCGCAATTCAGGAGACCCGCATCCAACCCCCGCTGAGCATTTGGCCTATTTGGACGCAGTATTACCAGGTTGGGTGACAAATCAAGATACTCGTGTTAAAATAGCACAAGAAAGTATCAATCTAAATAAACACCGTACAGGAATGTCAAAGGTAACAAGATTATGAAATTAAAAGTATCAGAATTATTTTATTCAGCACAAGGCGAAGGACGCTATGTTGGTGTGCCCAGCATCTTCTTGCGCATGTTTGGTTGTAACTTTACCTGTTCAGGGTTTGGTTGTAAACCTGGAGAGAAGAGCAAGGAAGCAGATGATGTGGCCAAGACTGTGGAATTGTACCGAACATTTGAAGAACTGCCCTTGGTGAACACCGGCTGCGATAGTTATGCGTCATGGCATCCAGACTTCAAGCACTTGAGTCCCACATACACAGTGGAACAACTGGTGGACCGAATGACTGAGCTATTGCCCCGTGGCAACTGGCTACAACCCAATGGCAATCCTGTGCATCTGGTGATCACCGGTGGAGAACCATTGTTGGGTTGGCAACGTGCTTATCCAGAGCTGTTGGATGTACTACACGAACGTGGCCTGCGACACATCACATTTGAAACCAACGGCACTCAAGATTTAACTAGAGAGTTCAAGGATTATTTGCGCAATTGGTTTGGTGAGATCACATTCTCAGTAAGTCCCAAATTGAGTGTTAGTGGTGAGAAGTGGGAGGATGCCATCAAACCTGACGTGGTCTGGGACTATGAAACCTATGGTGTGACCTATCTCAAGTTTGTGGTGGAGAAGATTGCAGATTTTGATGAACTGGATCGTGCAGTAGATGAATATCGACTGCGTGAGTTTGGTGGCCCAGTGTTTGTGATGCCTGTGGGTGGTGTGGTATCAGTGTACGACGGCAACAGAATCAATGTTGCTGACGAAGCACTCAAGCGTGGCTACTGGTACAGTCCCAGATTGCACGTTGACCTTTGGGGTAACGGATGGGGCAAATAATGGGATTCTTTGACAGATTCAAGAAAAAGCCAGAACCTGTGGCCAAAGAGGAAAAGGTTGTGCGTGTGCCACGGGCACCTGAGAAAACTGCCAAGCAGATTGCTACAGAGGCCAACGAACCTTATGTGGCCATTATAACCATGGACATTGATCCCAACAATCTGCACCAGGGTGCATTTGAACTAGACTGGAATGAGATATTCATTGCTAGACTGGTCAAGGCCGGTTACATGATGAAGCCCACGGACGCAGACTCAGACATTGTGGATCGCTGGTTCCAGAATGTGTGCAGACACGTGGTCATGGAAACATGGGAACAAGATCAAGCCATGCGCAACTCAGCAAATGGTTATGTACACACCCGAGACATCGGCGATGGCCGCAGCGAAATAAGTTAAGGAAACACAATTATGATGGACGGAAGACGTGTGGGCTTTACCGCCAGCACTTTTGATTTGTTACACGCTGGGCACATTGCCATGTTGCGTGAAGCCAAAGAAGAATGTGAGTACTTGATTTGTGCATTACAGAACGATCCCACCCTGGATCGACCCAACAAGAACAGACCAGTGCAGAGCATTGTGGAACGACAACTGCAACTGATTGGTTGCAAATACGTGGACGAAGTCTGGGTGTACAACACAGAAAAAGATCTAGAAGACCTGTTGTTGATCCTGCCCATTGATGTGCGCATACTGGGTGTGGAATATGAAGGCCGAGAATTTACCGGCCGTGAGATTTGCCACAAGCGTGATATTGAATTACACTTTAACGGACGAGATCACTCATTCAGCAGCAGTGAACTGCGACAACGTGTGGCCCAGGCCGAAGACTTGAAAAAAAAAACTGGAGTCCTGGGAACCAGTGGGTGCAGATGACACAGGCGGACCCAGTCCCAGATGATATTGTACGCCAACGGTTGCAGTCATACCGCAGCCGCAGAAGCAGTTGTTCCTGCGGCATTTGCCAAAGATGATGGTCGGGCAGGAATAGATCGCCGACCACATCCGCTAAATCTAGCGGCCAGTTGGTGTACCCAACTCGCTGAGCACTTGGGGGCTGATTTAGTTTGTCATGCAGAATCTGGATCTAGCAATGACCGTATATTAAGAACCACCCGCCAATGGCTTGATAACACCGATCTTGCCAATGTATTTGTTGTGATACAATGGACCACATGGGAACGAGAAGAGTGGTTGCATAATGGCACCTATTACCAAGTCAACGCCAGTGGGGTTGATTGGGTTCCACGAGAACTACAAACACAATATAAACAGTATGTGGCCAACCACGACTATTGGGCAAAGACTCAAGAATGGTACAAAAAAATCTGGGATCTGCATTGTGAGCTTGTGAACAAAAAAGTAACACATTTGTTTTATAATGGGTGGAGCACATTCAGTGACATTCCAGATAAACTTAATTTTGGTAAAAATTATTTGGGACCTTACGATCGGGATCTCAGTTACAATTCTGTACTGATAAACAACGGTTTTGAATGGGTCTCCCCAAATTCTTACCATTTTGATTCCAAAGGCCATTGCTTTTGGGCTGACTATGTGTTACAATACATCAAGCAAAACAACTTGGTGAACACAAATGCGCTACCTACTGATTGATACCAGCAACATGTTTTTCCGTGCGCGGCACCAGGCGCACCGTGCCGCAGACACATGGACCAAACTGGGCTTTGCTCTGCATCTTACCTTGATGAGTGCCAACAAAGTAGCACGTGATTTGGGTGCTGATCATGTGGTATTCGCACTGGAAGGTCGTAGCTGGCGCAAAGATCACTACCGACCTTACAAAGCCAACCGTGCAGTGGCACGTGGACAAATGAGCGAGTCAGAAGCAGAAGAAGACAAACTGTTCTGGGAAACCTATGATGAGCTGACTAAATACTTGTCTACACGAACCAACTGTAGTGTCGTCCGTTGTGCCACAGCCGAAGCGGATGATGTCATTGCACGTTGGATTGCACTACACCCCCAAGACGAACACGTAGTAGTCAGTTCAGATTCCGACTTTGTGCAGTTGATTGCACCCAATGTAAAATTGTACAATGGCATCAACGATCACTTGTTCAGTATCACGGGTGTTACCGACGCAAAAGGCAAAAACTTGGCATTTACCATTGAGAGCAACAGCAAGATCAAGGTTGGCAAAGCCGATGCCAACTTTGTGCCACCTGTTGATTATCAACGGTGGGTGCTGTTCTTGAAATGCATGCGAGGTGATCCTGGTGACAATGTATTCTCGGCCTATCCTGGTGTGCGTGTGAAAGGCACAAAGAATCAAGTGGGACTGACAGAAGCATTTGAAGATCGTGATCGAAAAGGCTATGCGTGGAACAATCTCATGTTGCAACGTTGGTCTGATCATGAGCAGGCCGAACACAAGGTGTTGGAAGATTATGAACGCAATCGCACCCTGATCGATCTTACTGCACAGCCTGATGAGATCAAAGCCGTAGTAGACTATGCCTTACGTGGGCAGATCAGCCACCGAGATGTGGGCATGGTAGGTGCGCACTTTTTACGATTCTGTGGCAAGT
>Ga0114975_10002176_pt1 | contig 13505 bp, 11 predicted proteins | sample S_130626_EF_Meta_FD_87031 | JGI IMG/M metagenome (GOLD analysis project Ga0114975, IMG submission 87031) | Freshwater microbial communities from Lake Simoncouche, Canada to study carbon cycling - S_130626_EF_MetaG | ecosystem: Environmental > Aquatic > Freshwater > Lake | place: Lake...
AGAGCAAATGCCAAGCATTGGGCTGTTTGATGATTTTCTGAGTAATTTGGGGCCTTTAGCTCAGTCGGTAGAGCAACGGACTTTTAATCCGTGGGTCGTCGGTTCGATCCCGACAGGGCCCACTTATTCTCCAACATGTTAAATTTTAGATAAGCACTTTATTCTTTAAGTATAAAAATATTAAAAGAATCATAATAAGTCCTTGCGGAAATAACATCGCCTGTATAGACGCTTGAAACGGGAATATAACTAGTTGGCCAAATGCAATACCTTGAAAAATCCTCGCCAAGTCATTAGAAGGTGAAACTGGGATGCTGATAAAAACTCTAATGAGTAAAAGTAACAATGCAACAAGAAATACAGAGCCTAAACCAAAGAAGGAATATGCATCGGCGTCAATAGAAGCGTATGCACTGACAGATGATAAATACCTTTCAGGGAAAAGGTTTTGAAACCCCCAAATACCTACCTTATTTGCCGCTTGTGCAGAAGCACTTCTGTCAACCAAATCAACTAATGATCTTTGTTCATGCTTTCCACTTCCGTAGTATTCATACCATTTATTTGAAACTTCAATTGGTGTAAGGAAATATCTATATGAAACATGGTCAACTATCGGGCTAATAATAATTATTTTTTGTTCGCAACTTCGGTTAATATTTCCAGGAGTGAGTGTAATATTATTTGGGACCAGACATTCATTTTTGTGTTGCAAAATCGAGTTTCCATACAGTATTCCAAATAATGTTGTTACTAAAAAAATCGCGGTCAAAACAGCAGTAATTAAATTTTTATGTTTATTACCTAGTATAAAAAAAGAACCAAAAAGTAATGTGCAAGATAAAATAATTACAGGCATTTGTGCTGTCGAGGCTGAAGCATAAAATAAAGACCAAATAGTCAATAAAGCCCCAAACTTATATTTTTTCATTAAAAATAATTTAATTATTAATGCTGGTCCGATAAAATTTATAACCCAATTTGTTGGCAGCTTTAAGAAATAAGGAATTGAAAACTTTGTATAAATTTCACGGTTGACAGCATTAACGCTCGAATTAGCATCACCAAAAATCCCTGCTAGCAAAGGTGGTGTTCCAGCCAATATAAAATGTACAACCGGAAGTACTAGAACTAAAATCACTCCGACTATTAGTATCGGGCGTAATTTGAGTTTATTTTTCGAGATTTTTACTGAAGTTGAGTTACTCATTACATAAATAGCAAGTAAATCACCGCAACAAAGGACTGCAGTGATTGAAGAAATTCCTTCTAACTGTAAAGTCGAAAAATCTTTAGAGAAAAATTGTTTGCTATAAATCATCGGGGTTACCATGGAAAAAAACCAAGTAATGCTTGGGAGTAGTTGAAACACTTTTCTACATTTAAGTCCAATTACTATTGTCGTAAATATCATTAAACAAATAATAAGGAGAAAAATATTCTGCACAGAAGTACTGTACATGAAGATTGGCTGGTGCAACTATAACAAGGCAATAAATCAATAGTTGCGAGAATATGAGATAATATCAATATGGATCTCGCCAGAAAAATAACAAAATTAGGCACCGGAACCTTAATTGCAAATATTATTACCTTACTCACCTTGCCTTTCATAGCAAAGATTTATTCTCCGTTTGAGTATGGCAAATTCACTTTAATTTTTTCAGCTGTAAGCATAATTCTACCTTTTGCAACTTTAAGATTAGAAAACCTTGTAGTTGCAGAAAATAATAATCAAGAATCCTACAGAATAATTTACTCTGCTATCTTTTTTTCATTTGTAATATCAATATTGACGTTAACAATTTTAATTATCGAAATTATTTTTTTAGACAATATTTATTTTAATATTTCTATTCTAAACTCAATCCTATTTTCTACTATTATATTTCTTCAAGCAATTGTTAGCTTAACTGGTCAGTATGTTTTAAGGAATAGAGAATATACAAGGTTAGCCGTATCAAGTATATTTCAAAATTTTTTAGCATCAGTTATGCAAATTGTCACTGGTTTAGTACGCCCATTCCTAGGCTCTCTTTTAGTTTCATTTATTAGTGGTAGATTTTTAGGTATTTTAATATTAATTAGACCACAGGTTAGATATATTTTTAAAACTAAAATAAGTATGCGAGATATTTTAGTTACGATTAGAAAATACATACCTACTAGTAGACTTTTAATTTTTGGTGGTATTTTTGAATCCTTATCAATTGCATTACCTTCAGCTGCGTTATCATTTTATTTCGGTTATGAATTCGCCGGTTATGCTGGAATGATAAATACCGTAATGATGACCCCGGTGTTATTAGTTGGTGGTGCTTTTGGGTCTGTTTTGCTTTCCGAACTTTCAAATAACGGTCATAATTATAAAATGAAAAGTGACATTTTAAAATACTCAACTATTAGGCTTGCATTACTTAGCGCTAGTTATGGTCTGTTCACATTATTATTTGGTTCCAAACTATTAGTTTGGGCCCTTGGATCCAACTGGAATTCTATTAAGCAAGTATTACCTTGGTTAGCATTTTCATATTCAGTTAACATGATTTGGTACACATATATAAATATAATATATTATGAAAAAAAATGGCGGCTATATTTTGAAGTCACTTTCTTAAGACTCCTTTTGTCGGTTATCTTCGGAAGCTTTTCTTTAGCTTTGGGAGCAAATTGGGCTTTAGTTTTATTCTCATTTTATACTGGTCAGTCAGTTGCACAAATTATGGGTTTGAATAAATTATATAAAATTATAACTAATTAATTATTTTTTAAAACCGCTACATGCAAGCACAAACTTAAATGCATTCTTATTACTAGGGAATTTCATTTCTAAATAGTTATTTATATGATTTGCGACTTTGCTCCCAAAAACAATTTTAAGGGGGTGCACTAACCATAGATAAGCCCCATAAAATTTTATTTCGGATTCTGTAAATTTCTCCGAAATTGCTTCGATTTCATGGATATTAGGTGTTCTAAATACGCTAGCTAAAGTCCGATCTCCTTGAAAAATATGACGAAAACGGTTCAACCTGTATGCCAAGTTACCATTCAGAGAATCAACCAATATTATCCCCCCCCCAGGTTTTAGTAATCTAAAAATTTCATTGGTTACTTTTTCAAAATCTCCATAAGAGATACTTCCGCTTGCAACGATAAAGTCGAATGAATTTGATTTTATAGGAATGTCTTCCATATTTGCACATACCAATTCGGCCACTGTTGGGTATTTTAATTTACAGTTTACAAGTGATTCATTTGAATAATCTAATAAAGTAACTTTAGCACCAGTACTAATTACTGGACCTGTATGGGTTCCAGTGCCAGCACCAATTTCTAAAACTGTCATATCTGATAGAATTGTTTTTTTAATGAAATCATAGTAACAAAGGTATGGATATTTAATATAGCTTTCTAAGGAATCTAAAAAAGCTTCATCTTGAGCATTTAAAATATTTTTACGTTGTTTAAGCGCAACTTTATCATATTTATTTCTTTCAAAAATAAGTATATGTTTTAAATATTTTTTAATTAGCATAAATAATCTAACTTGATAGTGTTTCCAATTTCTTAACGATTGAATTATATATATAAGAAAATTCAAACTGATTTTCATATAAATTTCTAGAATTTTGAGCCATTAATTTTATTTTATCTTCATTGCTCTGTAGTTCAATAAGTACATTTAAAAGTGAGTCAACTTTAGCACTTGAGTACTCTCTCCCAATATTGTATTTTGAGATCAAATCTCCTGTAGCGCCAGAAATACTGCTCACTATTGGCAAACCACTTCTCATAGCATCATAGAATTTATTTGTTGTTGACATCTTAAAATCTGACAAATCTTTAAATGGTGCGATCATAACCGAAGTTCGTTCCAATAATACTTTAATTTGGACAGAGCTAATCCAACCTAAAAAAATAAGGTTGCTCAAATTTTTTGAATTTTCCTTTAACCATTCAGCATTAGGGCCATCTCCCGCTATTATAAATTGGATTGAGTTATTTTTAGCTGCGTATATAATTGGTTGAAAATCAAAAGCAGAGTTTAATGTTCCAACAAAAGTTGCACGCATGATTCCACTATCAGTGACCCCGTGGGAATCTAACCATTTTGCTGCTTCATTTGTTTCAGTTTCGTCATAGTACATTTCAGGTGCCGTTAATGGGCTTACGCAGTCATTGCTATTTTTAATCCGACCTGCTTTTTTTAGACACCATGTGAGAAACTCGTTAGTTGGAGCACTAATCCCAGCCGCGTTTTTAAAAGTATGATTCATCATGTAAAAATAGGGCACCAACGCCAGCCGTGCCAGAAGTCTAAGTTTTTTATTCACGCCACGTAAGAGGATTTCTGGCCAAGCATCTTTAACATCAAGAATATAAGGCACTTTTTTATTTTTGAGCCATTTACTCATCATCCAGGCAGTTTCAATTGGTGGATATCCAAGAAAAGCTACATCGGGTTTTGGCTCACCTTTAAGCATCTTTTTTATGTTAAATCCAAGTTGAGCATGGTCCAGCAGCCTAGACAAACTAATATGATTTTTGTAGCCACGGCTTGGAATTAGTTTAATAATTAAATTATCTGAATGCTGAATTGTTCGAACGCCACCATATCTATGTTTTTTAGCAAAATGGTCAAAATCAGAAGACCAAAGTGTAACCATATGCCCCTTTTCAACTAAAGATTGGGAAAGATTTATGGCACGCATTGGCCTAAGTCCGGTTGAGTCTATTTGAAGCGGCTCACCTGTCTGTAGTATCCAAATATTCAAGAATTAACCTCCGCCTTTCAGCTAGTCGAAATTGAGTTGTTCACGAGTTGTAACAATTCTACTAGTACCAGGCGGAGGCTTAGGCGCAAGATTATACTTTCTACTCGCCAATCTTATTAACTCTGAATTTGCTTGTAATTTAGTCAAGTATCTTACTAAAAGTTTTAACGCTTTTTCGCGAGAAATAATGGATAACAATGTTGCAAAAATAATTTTTAAATCAACACCTAGCCCTCGATTAGCAATATAAAAAAGGCCTAACTCATTTTTCCCAGGTCGAATTAATTGGTTATATGCAATATCTGGATCAGCCTTTCCAGACAAGATTTTGCCTTCATCAGAAAATACAATTGATGCAAAATCTGTAATTCCGGGACGCATAGATAAAAGGCTTTTCTCTGTGGAGGTGTAGATATCAGTTTCACGTTTTACATTTGGACGAGGACCAACCAAACTCATATCTCCCTTTAAAACATTCCATAATTGAGTAAGTTCATCTAGTTTGTAGTTACGAATAATGTGACCAATTGGAGTTATTCGTTTGTCATTTGAAGCTGTTGAGTCTACTCCTTTTAAATCTGCCCCAACAATCATTGTTCTTAATTTTATTATCTTAAATGGTTTTTCATCCTTTCCAATTCTTTCTGAAATATAAAATGGTGATTTGCAATCTTTTACCCATATAAGCAAGATTACCAAAACTATTAAGGGACTTAAAAGCAGAATTCCAAAAAGGGACGCAACCATATCGAATATACGTTTTATAAGATTGCTAAGTAAATTTTTTAACATAATTATTTGTAGAAGCGTTTTATAGAATCACAAATATAAAATAAATCTTCATCGCTGACGAATATGTTCATAGGTAGCATTAAGCATTTCGTAAAAAATTTTTCAACTTTAGGAAGTTTTAAATTAAACCCGAGACCTTCCCATTGGTGAACTGCTTTGCCACCCCACTGAATGATAGTTCCAATTCCTTGATTTGAAAGATGTTCGCGGAGCTGATCTCGGTTATCTGCCTGCAGTTCATAGTTTTGAAATATGTCAAAATACTCACCTGAATTACTTGGAGCTGGCGGTAGTTGAAGTTGTTCTAATTCCTTCAAGTTCTCGTGATAAATATTCGCAATGGCTCTTCTTCTTTGTATAACTTCATCATATTGTTCAAATTTTTTATTTAAAATTGCTGCTTGTAAATTATCTAACCTACTATTTCGCCCCCATGATTTGGTTTGACCTTCAGTATCTCTGCCGTGATCATGAAGTTGATACACTTTTTCATAAATATCTTTTTTGCTTGTGACAACTCCTCCGCCATCACCTAAGGTACCCAACACTTTAGCTGGGAAAAAACTAAAACTAGCCGCGTCACCGAAAGTTCCGGCGCATTGATTGTTAAATTTTGAACCTAATGCTTGCGCTGCATCTTCAACGACAGCAAGATTATTTTCTGTAGCAATTTTCATAATTGATTTCATGTCACAAGTACGGCCATTTAACTGGGTAGGTGATATCCCAACAGTATTTTTCGTAATAGCAGCAGAAATTGCTTGCGGATCAATTAAATTGTCAAAGCCAATTTCAACAGGAACTGGTATACCACCTGCAGTTACGATTGCAGATGCAGTTGCAATCATTGTATGAGAACTGATAATTACTTCATCACCTTTTTTAAGCCCTATTGCAAGCCATGACAACTCAAGTCCATCCGTTGCATTTCCTACCCCAACTGCAAATTTAGCTCCGGTGTATTTAGAAAGTTGAGTTTCAAATTTAACGAGATCTTGCTGCATTATATATGCGCCTCTACCACCAACATCTTCTAAGATATTTTGTAACTGTTTTTTATTGTCTAAAAAAAGGCGAGAGTAATCAAAGAACGGTACTTTTCTGGTAGCTGTCATTTGCTGCCTATATTAGTTCATTCATAGATTCAAGCGAAACTTTTACAATATCTTCTGGTGTCGGATAATAATTTTTTTCCAAAACCTTAGATGAAGGGGCTGGTGCAAACGGCAACGTTATGCGCCTTGGCCTAGATTTAAGTTTATCTGGGCTGATACGTTCTGTGATAGAGGCAATAACTTCAGAAGCAAATCCAGCAGGTTCCCATCCACCGTCGGTTACAACGAGTCGTCCAGTTTTGATTACTGACTCAACAATTAAATCTGGGATAAATGGGTTCAGGACTCGTAAATCTATCACTTCAGCATTTATTCCCTGAGAGCCAAGTATTTTTGCTGCGTTAATACTTAACTGCGTTGAGTAACCGGCAGAAACTAGTGTTAAATCGTTTCCATCCTTAATTATTTTTGGTCCTTGAATTTTTAAATCAAACTCTTTTACATCTTCGATTAAATCTTCATTTTGGTAAAGCCAACGATCGTCAATGTAAATAACTGGGTCACCCGAAAGCACAGATGCGATTAGTAGATCGCGAGCATCAGCCACAGAATAAGGCATTACGACTCTTAGGCCCGGAATATGTGCAAACCATGCGTGAAGATCTTGTGAGTGTTGAGCTCCTTGCTCTCCTCCGCGATTTATAATTGAACGGATCGTAACGCCAGCACTTGCTTGTCCACCCATCATTGAAGACCATTTTGCCGCTTCATTAACAATCGCATCCATTGCGTAAAGCATAAAATCCATTCGAGGGTGAACAACTATTGGTTTCATGCCTGCAAGAGATGCTCCAACTGCAGCACCAGTACATGCAGATTCAGAAACCGGCGTATCGATTATTCTTTCAATTCCAAACTCTTTATCAAGGTTACTCATCGAGTTTCCAACATACCAAGGACTCCATAATCCTTGCCCAATTACAAAAACTTCTGGATATTTTTCAAGAAGATATGCAAAACCTTCCCGTATTGCTTCACCATAATTTTGTGAATTCTTCTTCAAGTTATTCACCCCTGTATACAAAATTAAGTAAATCACTTGAATCTGGATATGGATCATTTTCTGCTAGCTGCCATGCAGCGTGAATTTCTTCCGTTAATCTAGAATAAATATTTTTTATTTCTACTTCATTTATCAAATCTTCATCGATCATTGCGCTTACTAAGCGTTTAATTGGGTCAAATTTCTTCCATTGCGCTAAATCTTCTGCTGATCTATTTACTCCGACATCAATGTCTTCCTGCCAATCAACATGCCCATAGTGTCTAAAAGTTACAGCTTCTAGAAATTGTGGACCTTTTCCATCCCTAATATTTTTAATTTGTGTTTGAGCGATATCATTAACTTCAACGATATTGTTACCATCTACAACTTCGCTCGGAATATTATTTGCATGAGCAAACCTAGACATTAACTGCGACGGTTGGCGCTGCGACAGATGCATATGGCTCGAAAAAAAATTATTTTCACATATAAATAAAATCGGAATTTTAAAGTGACTTGCTAAATTAAATGATTCGTGTACAACACCTTCTTCAATTGCTCCATCACCAAAATAAGCTACTGCAATATCTGTCTTTCCTTGAATTTTTGCAGCGAGCCCCGCGCCTACAGCCAGAGGGACAGTTCCGGCAACAATTGGAACTGAACCATAAAACCCATTTGGTTGATCCCAAAGGTGCATTGAACCACCCATTCCACGCACCAAACCATTGGATTTACCTAACAACTCTGCAAAAAGGCGTCTTATGTCTGAACCCAAGGCAAGTAAATGCGCATGTGATCTATGAGCGCTAAACACTCGATCACTTTTTTTTAAGTGGGTACTAACTCCAACAGCTACTGCTTCTTGGCCAGCTCCCAAATGAACTGGACCACCTATATACCCACCTCTTCGCATATGAGCAATTTTCTCTTCAGCTAAGCGAATTTTAATCATCATTTCCAACTGCATTAAAAGAACAGTTATAGATTCATTTTCTAAATTTATTTTTACATCCGCAAAATTCAAATCTAATGCGTTGCCATTAATTAATGCATCATGAAGTGAAATATTCAATTCTAGCCACCACTTAACGGTTTAACTTTAGTACGCATGATGTAATTATTCTCACTTTTTTCAATTTTTTCATCAGAATTAAATAAAACCTCATTTAACTTTTCACCCGGATTTAGTCCAGTATAAATTATCTTTATATCTCGCCCGGAAGTGCTAATCATTCTCCGTGCAATCAAATCTATTTTCACGGGCTCGCCCATTTCTAATATTAGCGTTTCACCACTCTTGCCAATCACTGCAGATTTAAGTACCAGGTGGACAGCCTCACTAATAGTCATAAAATATCTAGTTACATCAGGGTGCGTTACAGTTACTGGGCCACCATTTTTTATTTGGGTTCGAAAAGTATTTATAAAAGAGCCATTGCTACCGATTACATTTCCAAATCTAACGGATAGGTATTTAGCTCTGGAATCTTTTTTATTCATACCAGCAGTTAATTGCTCAGTCAAAAGTTTACTGCGTCCAAGCACACTTGATGGTTGAGCTGCTTTATCGGTCGAAATATTAACAAATGTACTTACTTTATTAGAATCAGCAGCATTCAGAACATTTTGAGAACCCAGTATATTTGTTTTTCTTGCTTCGTCTGGAAATTTCTCTAAGAAATTTAAATGCTTCAGTGCGGCAGCGTGAAATACGATGTCCGGTTTTATATCTTGAAAAACCTCATTTACTCGGTCAAGATCTCTAATATCAGCAAGAATCAATTCATGACTATTTTTATCTGGATAAAGCTTTAAACTTAATTCAAGATCTAATAACGAAGTCTCATCTCGATCTAACATATACAGTTTTTTTAAAGAATATCTACTTAGCTGCCGCGATATTTCAGAGCCAATTGAGCCTCCAGCTCCAGTAACAAGTACTCGTTTCCCTTTAAAATAATTTAAAATATCCCCTTCATCTGTTTTGAGTGCAACTCTTCCTAAAAGATCTTCTTCAACTACATCATGGATATCAGTAAGGTTAATTGCACCAGAGACTAAAGCAAAAAAATTGGGAATAATTCTTAAACTAACTCCTAATGATTGGCATTTTTCTTCTATTTTTAAAAGTGATTTTGAATCAATGTTTGATATTGCAACAATTAGAATCTTTATCTGATTGGACTTAATAATTTTTTCAAGAATATTGATATTACCTAATATCGGCCTGCCTAAAATTCTCAAATTTGATTTGTTGATGTCATCATCTATAAATCCGACGGGATTATAATTACTTTGACTTATTAACATCTGCTCTAGAAGCTGTCGGCCAGTGATACCTGCACCGTATATCAGTGTATTTGCGCCAGTATTTTTATTATGCGAAAAAATTTTAAAGACTTCGTTTCTATAAAAAATTCTTGATGCCAAACTTAAAATAAGTAATATTAATCCGCTTATGATTGGTACCGATCGTGGTAAATTAGGGAATGTAAATACTAAACGATATGTAAATATTAAAAGTGTGCTTATTGAAACTGAAAGTGAAATTGCTATGAATTCTTCTATTGAAGCTTTTTGGTATCTGCGTGAATACAAGGAAAAAATAAAATTTGTACATAAATATAGCGAACCTGCAAGAAATGTAAGTTTAAAAATTTCAAACATAACACCAGAAGGAAATTTTCCATCAAAACGAAGCAAAGAAGCTAGCAATATTGAGCAAAACCAAAGAATAAAGTCAAGTAAAATTTTGAAGTATTTTTCAAGATTAATGTTCATCCAGCCCCTTTCAATCTAGAGCAAACAATAATAAAACTTTTTATATAATGAGGAAAGTATACATGCACATAATTCACACATAAATGCGGCAATTTTTGATGATATATAATAATTCTATGAGTGATGTGTTGGCTAAAGCTAAAATTGAAATTACAGTTTTGTTAACTGGGCTGCTTTGCTCCTTAATAGTTTTTCCAAAATTTTTAGATAGATACAATTTACCAAAATTTCTAGTACTTTCAATCGGCAGCGGGATAGCGTTAGCAATGTTATTCATGAATCGAAAATTATATTCATTCACAAGATTTCGCAGCATTTATTTTTTTGTTTCACTTTTTATTTTTGCGCAAGTTATCTCAGGGTTAGCAAGTAATCAGCATTTGTACAAAACTCTTATCGGGCAGTATCAGCGGAATAATGGAGTTTTAACTTACATTTTTTTAATGACTATTTTTATCTCAATAGCGCTTAGTAGTTTAGATGTGTTGAAATATTCTGTAGTGAAAACTCTTACTTTTCTTGGTTTAGTCTTATCTGTGTATGGGTTTTTCCAAAGATCTGAAGCTGCTTTAATTTCTAAAGATGCGGCTGCTATCTCTGTCACTTTAACCATGGGTAATATAGATTTTGCTGCAGCGCTACTCGGAATAACTGGGATTGCAACTTTAGTTCTATTTTTCTCTACGTCCAAGAATTTATTGGCTAAATTTTGTTTTATATTTTTGTATTATTTACATTTTAATTTGTTATTTGATTCTCCAGCAAAACAAGGCCGGGTTACACTAATAATTGGCACCTTATTTGTTATTGGATTTTGGCTTATGGCTTCAAAGAATAAAATTATTAAATTTACAAGTCATATATGGTGGGTAGCAGTTCTTTTTGGCATTATTTTTGGTTCACTCGGCATATTTGATAAAGGACCACTTAAGAAATTTTTTATTGGTGATAGAGAATCACTAGCGGACAGATTTTCGCAATGGAATACTGCACTACACATGATTAACCAAAATAAAATTTTTGGCGTCGGAATTGATGCTTTCGGTGATTATTCACGAAGATACCAATCAATCGAAGCATATAATCGCATTGAGTTAGCCAACGCAGGGGCTGTCGATAATCCTCACAATGTATTTCTGCACTTAGGTGCTACTGGCGGATTGTTGCTTTTAATTTGTTATTTGCTATTAATAATATTCATAATTTATCGATCAGTAATATCTTTGCGCACAGAAAAAGAAACCCCATTTATAGTTGGAGGCTTATTTGCAATTTGGCTCAGTATTCAGGCGCAATCAATTATATCGATTGACCAAATTGGGCTAAGTATTTGGGGCTGGATAGTCGCAGGTGTATTAGTAAATATCTCATATAGAAACAAAATTTTGCCAACTGCCAATTTAAATAAACTAGATTCCAATTTTTTTAAAAAATCGAATTCGTATAAGAATAAATTTGTCTTAGCAATAATAGTTTTTCAAATGCCTACTTTTTATATAGCTCCTATCGTGTTTAATCACTTTAACCTCAGTACTGCAGTTGATAAAATGAGATTCACTTCTACGCAGGAAGAAATTTCGCCAAATGCAATCAAATTAACTGAAGCGAGTTTGAAAGTTAAAGAACCTATATTAAGAATGAATGTTGTTAGACTTTTAGGTGATTTTGGGGAAATTGAAAACGCCATATTATTAGCTAAAGCGACCACAGTTGAATTCCCTCAAGAGTTTGAGGGATGGAACACGCTTGCAATCGCATATGAAAAAACTAATAGAAAAGATTTAGCAATTACTCCGCGAGAAAAAAGCATTGAACTTGATCCATTAAATCAAGATTTAAAGCAACTCCTTGAAGAGGACAAGAAGGCTTTGAAATAGATTTTAAAATTAATCTTTTTTGACTAATTCAAATGTAAATATCCAAGCAAAACGTTGAATAAATGGAATTTTTTCTAGTAATAAATCTAATTTTTCTAGTGAATTAAGTAGAAACGGAAACTTTCCTCCGACATATCCAGCAACGTGCCAATATTTAATTTCTTCTAATTCAAAAAAACGACGAGAAAATTTTACATCCTTCAAAGATAAAATATGTTTCGACTCCCAAGCCGTTCTCATTTTAGGCGTACGTCGACGGTAGAGTTTTATAAGTGGGTTTATGTCCAAAGCTTCGACCGCAAGAATTTTTCCTCCAGGCTTAAGAATTCTCCTCATTTCTGGAAAAGCATAAGACAAATCTAAATGATGTAGCATGCCAGAACAAAGTATTACGTCAATTGAATTATTAGGAAGTTTTGTATCTTCAGCATCGGCCTGAAAAAACCTTATGTTACTAATATTATTTACTTTTGCTTTTTCATTAGCATTATTAACTGATACCGGAGATATATCAAATCCTAAGCTAATTGCTGGATTGTATTCTGCGGCGAAAAATGCATAATCTCCATTACCACACGCATAATCTAAAAATACTTTATTTGTTACCTCTTTTTTGATCCAGTTATGAATAAATTCATTTGATCTCCTGGTGGTGTTATAGTATTTTTTATTTCCATAAAATTCTTGATAGACTTCTGGTTCGTTTTCAATTACTTTTAAAAAATTTTTATCTCGATCCCTATCATGAAATTCCATTTCTAATTTTTTTCTTGCATTTAATCCTAATTTCCAATTTTCATCACTAATGCGATCAATCTCATCAATTTTTTTTGCCAGCATTTTTATTTCATCATTATCGTTCATATTGTTAATTACTCTATCTTATAATCAATTTTCAGCTCCTAATAAGTCAAGAAAAAAGGTATAAGTAAAATTTTTAGCGTGACAGCTGATGATATTTATCCAAGGCTCCGATAAGATACGTAAAGTAGGGTGGTAAATTAAGTCTTATTAAGAGGAAATAGATAAGCCAGTATTTACTTATCCGATTTGTCCGATTTGTCCCCAACCCGCGACAAATACCCACCAGATTCGTAGTAGTCAGTAGAGGCGGCGACGGCTTACTCTGCAAGACAAAACCGGTTAAAGAAGGACACTTCTCGTGGCATTTAAG
>Ga0114975_10002177_pt1 | contig 13504 bp, 17 predicted proteins | sample S_130626_EF_Meta_FD_87031 | JGI IMG/M metagenome (GOLD analysis project Ga0114975, IMG submission 87031) | Freshwater microbial communities from Lake Simoncouche, Canada to study carbon cycling - S_130626_EF_MetaG | ecosystem: Environmental > Aquatic > Freshwater > Lake | place: Lake...
CATGATACTTAGTTCACGACTGTCACCGCCCAGCTGTAATAATTCTGGATTGCGTTGCAGTTGTGCCACCAGGTCCGGACTTAGGTATGTGCCAAACTGTTTCTTAATCTGTTGTTTCTGCAAGAACTCACTTATAAACTTAACACCATAAGCATGAAGCATAACCAAAACAAGGCCGCCGACCGGAATAGTCGCATCCACAAGTTGTGAGCCACTACTATATGCGAGTCCACATAAAGGTATAATAGAGCCAACAATAACAACACCTGCGCCAATACCAACATAAGTCCACCTTGTTAAAAATAATAATAAAATACCTGCGACCAATAATCCCACGATCTCGGCACCATCTGCCCAATCAGGTCGCTGAATGTTTACTCCATTGAACATTGTGCCTATTAGACTGGCCTGCATTTCTTGTGGCCACACTGGGCCACGAGCTGTGGGCACAGGGTTGCCCAAGCCTGCGGCACTGACTCCCACGATGACCACAGCACCGCCAAAGTCCTGAGGCAAGTTGGTCAAGCTGACACTTTTGCTGGTCTGACTCCAATCAATCCACACCCGGCCCACTGCGTCTGTGGTAATGGCGCCAAATTTGGGAATACGCATCTTCTCAACGCCGCCCTCAAACAATTTAATTTGAAAGCTGGGATCTCCTGCCACCACACGTAGTACTTCTAAACTCAAGTTGGGATACAACGTATCACCCACTGCCACTACCATGGGCACACGACGATTTACTCCGTCTATTTCGGGTATTGTATTGGTTGTGCCCACACCCACTGCGGCATTTTCTAATTTAGGCACGTTGGCTATGATGCCGGGATATTGAATAACTGTGTCCAACCATTCTGGTCCTAAAATGCTGGCGCCGGGATTGCGTGGCGTGTTCTTGGACTTGTCACTGGGCACATTGGGTAATATCACAGGAAGGCGCAACATGGTCTTGACCAGTCTGCTGTCCTGCCCGCTTCTGTCTGCTTCTGGCATGAGTACATTGAACACCACCAGCCCAGCATTGCGTTTATATAAATCTTCGATGATGCGGGCATATTCGCCACGTGGCAACGGCCATTGACCATATTTGTCCAGTGCGGCCTCGTCAATGTTGACTGTATAGATATTATTTTCTGTAGGTGCAGTACTGGTAATCAGTGTGTCAAAGTAGCGTAGTCTTACGCTTTCTACAAAGACAGGGTCAGCAATTCTTATACTTGCAATAAGCATCAAAGTTATTAATGCAGTCCATGGGCTCAGTAGCACCCTTTTAATTTGGTTATTCATCAATCAAAAACCTTTTGTTATACTGGTATTTATTGATTAATTTTAGCCAGTGCTTGTAATCTCAACGACTCACTGTCAACCCATCGATGGTTACTGCCTAATATCACCATGGCCAATTTATGTCCACGATCTTCCCAAATTGTCACAAAGCACTGACCTGCGGCATTGGTGAACCCAGTTTTGGCCACCACAATATTCCAACCAGATTTAAGCATATGATTAGTGGTTGTGTATATTCGTTTACCAATAGTGACACTGGACATGTCGCTGGCTTCACGGATGAATCTAAACTGTTGACCGTAAATTACCAACTTGACAAGATCGGTGGCAGTACTTTTATTGCCAGAGTTTAATCCACTGCTGTCTACAAATTGAGTGTTAGACATTTTAATATATGTTCGAGCAGTTTGATTCATTTCGTCAATGAACTCATCTTCCCCACCGGGAAACGTCCTGGCAAGAGCATGTGCGGCACCATTGTCGCTTTTGACCAGTGCCAGCAATAATAACTGTCGACGAGTATACGACTTGCCTACAACAAGAGCAGTAGAGCTTACTCTGTCTTGTTTAGTGATTAATACGTGGCTGTCTAGATCTAAATTAGATTGTAAGACAACGATTGCAGTCATGAACTTAGTAATACTGGCTATGCTTCTCGGAGCATCAGGACCCGAATCGTGTAATACTTGTTTAGTATCTAGGTCTACCACTAGTAGACTAGGGGCGGACCAAACCGGAACCGCCCCTAGTGTCAACGCCATGATCGCAACAAGTCTTGCGATCAATGTCATCTTAAAACTTTCGTGCCACTGATAAAGTAATTGCCTTGGTATCAGCGCCTGTTTTTAAGTATGTGTGATAAGTGGCACCTATATCAGTGTGCTTGTCCAGTGGATAAGCTACGCCAACACTGGCACGTTTTTCATCAGTAAATTTACTGTTGATGCCATCACGATAGCGATAAGCAACTTCCACTGTAACTGGGCCAACTGGCTTGTGCAGTTCCGCAACTACACCGTAGAATTCTTCATTGGTGGCACTGCTTTGCAGGCCAACTTCTGCTTTAACAACAGGAGTAAAGCCGTATACTGCGGGCAACGCATAACCAACTTTGCCTACGACATTGCTGTATGCACCTAGTTTGTCTTTGGCAAGATATTGTTTAAACTCTAAACCATAGGATACTGGACCTTTGTTGTCCCATGCTTCAATTTTAGCAGCGGTACGTTCGCCAGCGTTTAATTGATTTTCGCCTTCGATTTTGACTGTTGCCGCATTGGCTGCGCCGGTCAATAGTAAAGCTGAGATTGCCATGGCAATTTGTGTTGTTTTCTTCATAGTTTTTCCTAATGTTAATGCTAGGGACTTCTAGTTCCTAGTGTAATATTTAATACATATACTGCGGCTTTTCAAATAAAAACACACCATTTAATTCATCGCTGTTGCACTGATATCGGCGCACAGCCGCCACTGGTGGCACAGTTAAAAGTAATAGAATAAAACTGCTGAGTCCCGCCACTTTGTGACAAGCTAAGTCCTACAGGGCTACCACTTAAAGAAATACTGGCCATATGGCCTGCACTTCCTTCCTGTAACACATTAACAGTTTTATTACCACCAGTTAAACTAACTTCTAAGTAATGATTGCCGTTGTCTTTTTGCTGTGCATTGAGTATGTTATTGTTGTCCTGCACATTGACAAACATGGCCTTGGTTCCGCCAGTACTACGTTGTTCCAAGTTTATTAGATTTGAATTGCCAATGACATTGACGTTAGCATAGTTTGTCAATGTTGAAGAGTTGCCAGTTTGTGTCACTGTAACGTCATTGTTTATCCCGTTGCCTTGATACTTGGTGTAGTTGTTGACGGTACCCGATTGATCTACTAGAATTGTGTTGCCATTGCCAATTTGTTCTATGTAGACCTGCGTATCTGATGTTGTTCTATTTTTGAAAGTCAGTATCTTGGCATTGTTAATAGCTCCGACATTAAAGGAACTGGCACTGGCACCGCCGGCCAGCGGAGGGGGACCTGCCGGCGCCGCAGTTTGTCCAGCGGCCAATGGTGTAGTACTACCATTGGCGGCATATGTGTTTACCTGTGTCGCAGTGGGATTCAGCGTCCCAGTCCAGGTAACTCCGTTGGAGTTGGCAAACCCTTGCGTCATACTAAACAACTGTCCAGTATCGTTATCATTGCCCACAAAGAAGAAATAGTCATTGCCCATGTTAATAATATGACCAGTACCCATGTTTGTCTTGGCTACCCCGTTACTACCAAACTGCACAGCTAACCATGGATTGTTGGCATCTTTGTGCGAGTTATCCATAAATGCAATATAATCACCAGTAGACCATTGTATTTGTCCACTGGTCCAGGGAATCTTATAGGCTGTTCCGGGATTCTTGCTATAAATTTGGCAAGTTGTTGTTTGCGTACATGCTTGTACATTCCATTGACTATCGGCTATTTGTGCTCTGCCAAATTTTAAATCGGCAAGTCCGGCATGTGCCGTGCTCGATAGTAATGTCATTAATACTAACAATAATCTTTTCATTTGTTTATCAACACCGTTCGAGCTCTAATACCTAAACTCTGTGTAATACTTATTACGTTGCCGCCTGCACTGCCATCGCCAATAATCTCCGTGGCAGGAGAATCGTTCTGAGTAATAGTCACAATTGTATTACTAGTGTATCCTTGAGTTTTAACTTCAGCATAATGATCTCCTGGTTGAAATCTAAATGCAATACCTTTGCCACGGTTTTGTTGTTCAGGCTGATCTGTTCGATCCCAGGCCACGCATACACTTGTAGTGGGATTACAAATATTAGTAGCAGCCTGTAATGACTTCAACAGACTTGCTTCTCTTTCTGCATTTTGATCTCTTCTGTTATTTGCTTGATCTCTGACACGGTCTACTTCATTTTCTCTGTTGTCAGACTCGGCTCTTTCTTGACCATTGGCATTGCGAATGGCCTGTTTAATTTCTCTAGGTGCAACCAGCAACAGTGAATTGCCAATATTTCCCTCAGTGGTGTTAATGATCCTAGGGGGAGTTGGCGGCATGTTAGAACTAAAAACAAATGTACCCGAAAATGCTTCCTCTAGTGTAACACTGCCGCCCAGGGTAGTGACTTCAATCTTTCCTACCTTACACTTGTTTTCTTCTAACTCATATTGTTTAATTTCGGTGTCATCCTTGCAACTGGGCAATAAGATGATAAGACTTTGTCCAGTTTCGTCCACAGTCATGTTAAAGTCTGTGCCACGGACAGCAATACTAGCCGATGGTGTTCTGATGTCGACTCGTTGTGGATTATTTTTAGCAATCTGACCGCTGGCATATCTCACGGAACCTTGACCAATACGTAGTGCCAGCTTGCCAGCGTCACTGGACTTGGGATCAAACACAAAGTCGTCAATGAGTAGTCTACTGTTTTCGGTAATCTTTACCTTGGTGTCATCAATGAATTTAATATTACTCACGCAGGATCCGGTGAGATAAGTGTCCATGCTTTGAACCTGAACTCCTTGCCCCCCGGCAATACGTGCTCGCCCACGTTCGATTGAACAGTTGTTTCCTTTGGTGTCTGTCACTGTACCAATGCCTGCATGGGCACTTGTTGATAAAAATAACAGACTCAGCGCAAGTATACACTGGCGCACAATATTACCTTGGAATAGCTAAAACCGGGAGTACCACAGCACTATTGCTAGTTCTGACAGTTATAGCATTATTAGAACCAATGGTACTGATATTAACTGTGGTATTGTTCATGCCCTGTTGTTGTGTAGTGACACTGTTAGAGTCACCGATAGTAGCCAGTACTAGCGTATGTACACCGGTGTCAACTTGCTGAATATTGAAAATGTTGCTGTTACCAGTGATGGTATTGGTAATTGATGCAAAGTTTGCCTTTTGGTCACTGGTAATCTGGTTTAAATTTCCAGTTATGTCAGTGATGGCCGAAATATCTGAACCAACTATGTTTTGCAAGGTCATGTTAGTATTACCATTGATGATTTCATTAATGGTATTTCTTAATCCGTTGGTATTGGCATCACCTAAAGTTAATTTAGTTTGGTTGGCATTACCTGTGACTAAGCTAGAGTAAAGGTTGTTGCTGCCACGTAGGCTATATTGTGAATTGTTGCCGTCGCCTTCTTGTTTTAATGTCAAGGTATTGTTGCTGCCGTTTATAGTACCATAGTTTGATTGGCCGGGTTCTACCACAGTCAATGTACTGACTCCCGCCGAGTCTACAGTGACACTGCCGGCCACGCCACCAACGTCGTTGGTTCCGCCTACCTGGTCAATTTTAATAATATTACCATTGCCCAATTGTTCTATATAAACAGAATTGGGTCCTGTTGAGCTGATTGTTTTTCTCGGTGCCACTGTGGTCTGTGCCATGACTGGAACCACTAAGAGTAACTCCATAATCATAGCTAGGCTCAATATGGTCAAATTCTTAATTATATTAGTTCTTTTCATTGCTGTCTCTATGTTTCTAGCATAGCCCCCTTGTTTTAAACAACACTTCGTCTTTTAATTATTTAAGTCCGAAATGCAGGAATTAAAGTACTACTTACTTTTTACTGCCGTAAGTAATTCTTTGAAAACCCAACCTATTGTATTGCCGTCATTGGTGACAACAAGATAATACTTTCCTGAACTGGATGATTCAGTTACTTGTATAATTTCTCCCTTACGTAGGTTACCAATAACCTCTCCGCCTCGTTCGGGATTCTTTCTAATAAATGTTGTGACCAATGCTTGCATGCTCTTGGATGATTTACTAGTTTTTTCTGTAGTTGTAGTTGGTGCCAGCAATGGCTCAACCACCGGCACAATCTTAGCAGGCACAGGCACAGGCACTTGCGGTTCGGCTGCCTTGACTGGTTCTGATTTTGTCACTGTTGGCGCTTCTGCCACGATTGGCACTGCGTCAGTCTTAGGCGGTTCAGATTTAATTGACTCAACTGGTGCAGTTTCAACCACCGGTGGTCTGTCTAAAACTGCCGCAGGAAATCCTGGACCAGTGATCACTTCCTGCGTATCCTTAAAAGCCCAGTGACCTTTACGCACACCTTCTCTAATGGTGTTGATCACTGCGGCATCCAAGGCCACACTCACTGCTTTATTAATGCTTTCATTGATGCTGCCACCGAGTTCGCCTTCCACTGACAATGCTCCGGCTCCAGTGAGTTTGTTGGTGGGATCATCTATAAATCGAAGCACTGTGAGTTTGTCCATGTAACTCAACACAGTTTTGGTAATGGTGGTTGTGGTTAAAATCTCCCCAGTGGCCACCGACACGGTTCTCAGGGTCACTGTCACAGTGTCGCTTTGATATTGTGTGCTGGCTCCAATGCCAAATACTCGCATGCCGCTGCCGCCAGTGAGTAGGTTGCTGTCATACCCAATGATGCCACCCTCGATTATGACTCCGGCAAATATCATTGGAGGCAACGGTTTGGCATCTCGGCCTTGGAATTGTTCTCTAGCCTGACGAATCATCTGACGTTCTTTAATTAAATTATCCAATCCCACTCGCTCTACTACAGTGAACCATCTCTGATCTCCCACTGTTTGTAAAGATTCTATCAGATAGTTTTCAGCACCTTGAGTAACTGCTGAACTTAAACTGGCTATGCCTGTGACACTTTTTCTCTGTCCAGTTTTATCTTGGAATCCGTACACTGCCACCGGGATTGGTCCTCCCGCAGGCGGCAATAATTTATTTTCTTTTTTCTTTAAGAATTTGTTTTCTTCAACTTTGGGTGCGGCAAATTGTTCAGAGGTTATCAATCCTTTGATGGCTGAGCCCGTGGCACATCCTCCAAGTAGTAATGCTAAACATAAAGGTGCAATAATTTTTTTCAACGCAGGTCCTTAGAACGAAAATGTACCGGATGGTACTTTTATTATGGTGGATTGACTTGGGTTGGCATTGTTGACAATGGTAATAATAATCATACCAGCGTCGGCCCCATCGCCCAGTTTCCAACTAACAGTGTTGCCACCGAGATCTGGAATTACACCGCAGACAACACCTTTGGTTGTACATGTGGCACCTTCACCAAACAACGAATCAGTAAGTTGTTTAGCCAGTTGAGCGTATATTCTACTTTCTAAATTAGCTAAAAATCTTGCCGAGGGAGTGTTTGCCGCATCTGAAATTGCCTTGGCCTGTGTTGCGTCCAGTTTGCTTTGATTTTTTTCTTTTTGCTGATCTTCCAATTGTTTAATCGTGAGAACGTGGGCACTAAAGCCGTTGCCACTGAAAGACGGGCTAGTGAACTGATGTTGCAGTTCGGCGGCACTTGCGCCTTCAACCATGCAAAGTAGAACTAACACTGGTAGTATTTTTTTCATTTATTGGTGAACTCCCTGAACAATATTTATCTGCCAGCATGTATTCCTAGACCTAGGACGACACGTATAACAAGCAAGAACTATACCCCAACGGAAAGCCGTTACCCGAACCGTAGCCAAAAAAAAGCCCAGTGATTAAACTGGGCTTTAATAAGTTTTGTATTACTTAAAAGTTGAACATGGCAGTTACACCTGCTTTGCTGTCTGCATTTTGTGCAAAGCTGTAGTTAAACGTAACCTTGCTGTTCTTAGTAGGCACAATGGTATAGCCCACTGTGTACTGTGGATCTTGGAAACGTCCCAGTTTAAATCTTTCAGTTTGTACCACAGGCGTTGCATTGTAGTAGTCTCCAGAAACTGCTGAAGTAAATGTGTAGTCTCCTACTCGAGACACATCAACTGATCCAGCAACAACATGATTAACTGGACGAACTGTCAATGAAATTGCATCCTTGTCCATGAACGTGTTCTTCTTAGTTACTGTGGCGCTGGCACTCACTGACACCAAGGGACCATTAAATTTGAACACACTGTCGGGGTCATTCTTGACCACTGTACTGGCCAAATAAGCCTTGCCAGCCACAGACCAATTAGTGGCGACATCGTAGGTCTTGCCCACTGCCATCCAGAGATTGGTTGAGCTGTCAACACCTGTGGTGCCTGTCATAATAGTACCCAGTACTTGGTTGCGGTCATTGCTGATTCCCACCTCATATTGCATGTCGCCGCTCTTGATGCCAAATGCCGCACCGTCTGTGCTCATGAGCAAATACTTGTTGTCGTCTTCTACTCCAACCAATACCTTGTTGCCGTCTAAGCTCAAGTAAGGATGTTGGAAACTAGAGTTACGTCCGGAAAATGCCTTGCCCAGAGGAACAATGTAGTTACGACCGAACTCATCCTCATACTGGCTACCATTTAAGAATGATGAGCTCTTGGCAATCAAACTGCCTGACGTTGACACTGCTGTATTGTTCTTAATTGGTGCTGGTCCGTTGACGCCTACATTGGCTACCAATGTTCCAAAAGGACGTGTGGCCTTGTCAAGGTCAATCAATCCATTACCAAAAACTTCATCTACACCAGGTGCGCCCAAGTCCTTGGCAGTACGGAACAATAGTTGCACTGTCTGCTCTGGACGTAGTTGAGGCCATGCCTGTCGCAACACTGCCACCGCACCAGTGACATAGGCTGTGGCAATACTGGTGCCCGACATTACCTGTGTGCCATTTCCGGACAAAGCCGCGGCCGCTGTAGTAGTGGAAGGTGCTACTAGGAAAAAGTCTTTGACACGATACAAGTCGGTACAACTGCCATTGGCGGCCACAACATTGCAAATATGACCTGCTTTGTTTTCTCCAGATGCAGTGGTCAAGCTAGATGTTACACCGCCTACAACGATAGTGCGACCGCCCAACATCAATTTGCCACTGGCGTCTGTGGCAGTAGCCAGCATGCCCGGAGCACCTGCGTAGGCAAGACCCTGATTGCCTGCGGCCATGACAAGAATTAATCCCTTGTCTGTGGCGGCCTTGAAGCCAGCAATTTCATTGGCATAGCCATAATATGCATTGCGACCAATGTTGCGAGTGGGGTCTTGTACAATGTACACACCGTTCTCAGTGGTGCTGGGCTTGACCATGCTAATGTATGTCTTGTCAAAGTTTGCAGTAAAGCTCATGTTGGCTACCGAAGCACCGTTGTTGACTGCCCACAGAGCCGCACGTTCTGCCGCCATGATGTCCACGCTAGTGCCTGAACCAATCTGTCCAAAAAGAATCTTGGAGTCATAGGCAATGCCCACTACACCATCGTTGTTTAGTGCGCCAGCGGCAATACTGGCCATGGCAGTACCGTGACCATTTTTAGTCTCGGTGACTGTGGGCTTCATTGTTTGGAAATTGTATGCCCCAACAATTTTGCCCTTAAGGTCAACGTGATTGGGATCTAGACCAGTGTCAAGTATGGCAATAATAATGCCTTTACCAGTAAAGCCTCTCTCCCAAGCGGCATAGGTACCAGTATTAATTAGCTGGGTGGAGGTTTTATAATCCTCCCCAGCATACGATGGACTGGCAAATGCCAAGGCCGCTGTGGTGGCCAAAATGGTTTTCTTAAACATAAACACTTCCTTTATTGTTGATGACTTATATAGTATACTATCAATTTGTTAGAATGTCAACCGATTTACAATTCAATTGAACGCCTGAAGATTATCTCTTGACGTGCAAAAGCCTGCAATTCCCAAGGTTGGTCTAGGTAAGGATGATTGGTGGGGTAAAATTTACCCTTCCATTTTTTACCTTTGGGCAAGACTTTTAACGTGCCATTGGCAAACTGTGCCACGTGTGTCAGTTCGTGTGCCAATGTAATGCCTAGGTTAAGTATGTCTCGAGTGGGCTTGAGTACCACCAAATAAGTGTCAAGTCCCAGCAACGGTATTGTGGTGCCTTGTTCTTCAAGTTCACGGTCTACCTTGATCATCAGCAAAGGGCGTTTGCGAGTCAGTCCCAGCTGGGCCATCATGCTGGGCAGTAGGGATTCAATATAACGACGAGTTTTGGGACCCGCTTCAACATGAAATTCCATATAACCTCACTTTTTAGTGTGTAAGTGTATATTATACGGCATAATCCACCAATTGTCAACCACGATTTTGTTGTATTTTTACAACATTAACCAACGATTTGAGCTGGTTTTTTGCTGGTCAAACCACGGTCAATTGCCCCTTGATTGGCTATGTTGTCAATTAGAATTTGGTCAATGTGATGACGCCAGTGCGGGCTCAACTCTTTGGCTTCTATTAGATAGCTGATGGTGTCCTTGACTGCATGGTCATAAAATAACGAGCCGCCCACTATCACACCATGCCGGTATCCGCCACGCCAATTAAAATAAACACAGGCGCAGGTAAAAATAAACATTATAATTACAAGGGTAATATCAAATTCAGGCATCAATGCTCTCCCTGGCTTCCACCAAACTTTTGTCTTTTTCTAGATAGTATCTAGCAGTTTTATTTAAACACATGGACACAATATCGCCATAGGGTTCCTCCAATATAAAAGGACAATTCGGGCGCCAAGAAGCACTGTCCAAAAATTTTGAAAATAGTAAACGATGATCTTTCTTGGAAGGATCAAAGGTTATTCTGTGGAATAGGTATGCATTTTTCATATAGTGTATTGTACGGTAGTTTTGTTGACTTGTCAACGGTTTTCTAACTCTTTTTTGATTTCTTCAAATCTGCAGGTCAAACTGAAATGGGTGGCACGGTCCTTGCGGGTGTCCCAAATATTACCAAACCTATCGCCTCGCCGCCAGCGTCTTCGAATGGGCAGTTTTTCGGCAATGCCATTGGCCATGTCGATGTTCTCTTCAGTCAAGGGAACGTTGTAGGCCACTCCATACTTTAGTGCCACTCCATGCTTGAGAGGTGATGTGCCTGGTGTACTATACAGTTCCAACCAAGCCTGTTCTTCTGCACTGAGTACAGCAAATCGAGTAAATGGTTCTAAAATAGAACCAATGGCGTTATTGGCAGTCATGATATTAATGTCACCGAACCAACACATGGGCGCAGTCGAATATCTCTAATGTCGACTGCGCCAATGAGCTTGCCCAAGGGAATACTGCCTGGACGATTATACGGATGAGCATAATCGTAGCCCTTGCCTAGGTAGTATTCTTTGTTTGCTAGATAATGCTTTTTATACAACTGATGTCTCGCCGCTCGGGTCTCGCCGCTCATGGTGTAGAATTTAATTTCAAAGTCTGCACTGAAATGTCTAAATGGTTTATAGGCATCTTGGTCAACATGATGATCATCATCCACGGCCAAATCTTGCAACGTTTTACCTACTTCGGTGTAGAGCAAATACATGGTGCCAAATTCAAAAAAGTCAGTGAAATGTTTGTAGTCATCAAGCTCTAGTGTAAAGTTGGCTTTGTTCAGTGCATAGTAAGTCACTAGGTGTCTGGGCAACATCTTTCTACGGTTGTCATTGGCCAGGCCTTCGCATCTATGAACTTCTAAATTGAGATCGGACAAAGCCTGTTGTACAAGTTTAGGTGCAGAGATAAAAAACTCATGCGGCTTGTCCAGCGATCCATGATAGGTTTCAAAAATATCATGTAGGTAGTTCAGTGTGTCTTGTTCTATATAATCTTTGTTGACCCTGCGATTTATTAATCCGGGGCTATATGATTCGATGACGTCGCAACAATGATTGATATCGGAGACTGCACGTAGCCGTTCAACACCCACGTCATCGAATCCGTAGAATCTATCGGGCCGGTCTATCCGGTAACTACTATCCAATGCCTCTTTCAATCGACCAGCCCAACGTTGTACAATGGCAAAATCGTTGAGTTTGTATTTTAATGTCAGAGGTTTAATCTGATTGCCAGGATCAATGTATTGGATATGTAATTCCGTGTACATGGTTTATCTACGCATGCTGGAAATTTCACGAGCTTGTTCATCATTGATCACCGGCACTGCATTGCTCTTGTGCATGGTGGCAATGCCTTTGATCAAGGTACCTGTGTAGCGTTGTGGTTCCTTGCGAGCACAGGCATTCTGCATGCCTTCGGTGGTCATGGGCAAACTAGGTATAGCCGGCACTTGCCTACGATAGTCGGCCGCAACCTTCAAAGGCTCCGGAGCAGGTTTACGTGTGTGCGGAGTCCGTCCGTGTACATAGTCCACATACTCATCATAGGTCACCGGTGCCAGCTTGATGCTTTTGAGAAACTTGTTGTGGCTCTTGTGACCTTCTTCCAGCTGTAGCGCACGAGATTTGGTCATTTTAGTTTTACGTTTTTTGTAATTAGTTGTGGTCAGATAAGGACCTACAAGGTGCATGGTCATGGTTGAACTCCGTCAATGACATCGATACTTAACTGTTGCCAGTGGCTCACATCATCAATGTCCGGTCCAAACGCCGCACCATAGTACAGTGACACAGCCTGCTCTAACAAGGTCTTTTTAAGAATCACATTTTCCACAGTCAACACACCTGAGCGTGGACCTGTGCGCTTGACCTCGCACTTAAACATTCCGTCGTCTACTGTTGATTCCCAGATAGTTTCCATTATTCTTCGACTCCGAAATGTTGTTTAATTAATTTGGCAATATCAAAGTCGCCATCGTGTGTGTGTTGATCGGCAATCTTGGCACATTCCGCCACAACCAAATGAGTGTATCTTTCTAGAGTGTCTTCCCACGGGATCTGTTTGGCCCCAAGACCGTAGACATCAAGTCTACTGACTCGTGTAAATTCTCTAATTCGCAGTCTGGTTAGAGATTGATTCCGACCCTGGACAAATGCCTCATATTCTTCCGGCGTGCCTATACTATAGCCGCCATCACCGGCATTGATGTCTGCACCTACTTTAACGTTCTCGTTCATCTTGATACTCTCAATTCTGCGTCTGGATTATCCCAGCATGCGTTTCTGTACTTGTAAACAAATTGTTCAAGGCCTTCATAACTACCCCAGCCGTTGACCGGGTTAAATTTCTTAAACCGCTCAGGATCGCTCAACAAGATGTTCCATCCTTCATCCAGCAATTCTGCGATATCTCTGGCAAACTTTAGTCCCTCTTGTTCATCGGGACGCCACAGCACATCATACAATGTCATGCCATTTGATAACTTGACTTCCGCTGCCATGGTATTTACGTTGTGGGTAATGTTGGCTTCATAAACCGACACCGGCCGAGTAACCATTAGGTCTACATCCAAGCTCATCGTGTGTCCTTGAACTGCCGTTCGGCCACCATGGTTTCAAATGTGGCCCACAGTTGTTTGAATTTGAATTCATAAACAC
>Ga0114975_10002179_pt1 | contig 13494 bp, 23 predicted proteins | sample S_130626_EF_Meta_FD_87031 | JGI IMG/M metagenome (GOLD analysis project Ga0114975, IMG submission 87031) | Freshwater microbial communities from Lake Simoncouche, Canada to study carbon cycling - S_130626_EF_MetaG | ecosystem: Environmental > Aquatic > Freshwater > Lake | place: Lake...
ATTTCGCAAGCGGTTCTGATTGGCTCTTTGATGCTATGGAAAGTTTCGTACTCATCTTTACAATGAGTACATCTGTAATGATACACTGGCATTATTTATTCCTCTTGCAGTCCTTCGTATAGATCAGGATGATTATTATAGTTTTCTTCGCTAGATCTTATCATAAAAGTTCTTAGACTATTTTTATAAGCCATTTTTCTTCTGTCCGTTAAGTCTTCGCGCTTTAATGTAAGTTCGTAAAAGCTAATATAATCTTCATTGATTTCTTTTGTTTCTACTAATATTTCACCCATCTTAGATTCGCACAATGCTAGGTCTCCGCATAATAATGCAGCTACTATAATTGGTGCTAAGAATTTCCTCATTTTAACCTTTCTAAGATACGACCAATAATTGGATTGCGAACAATATCTGTTGCGTCTAGCTCACAAATGCCAACGCCCTGTAATCCAAATAATCTTTCACTAACGTCTTCCAGTCCACCCCTTAAGAATTGAGGGAGATCTGATTGATCTGCGTCACCATTGATTACTGCGCGAGAATGCATACCAATTCTCGTCAAGAACATTTTAATTTGTTCATATGTTGCATTTTGAGCTTCGTCTAGAATCATAAAGCAATCGTGGAAGTTTCGCCCTCTCATATATTCAAGAGGACACATCTCTATTATACCCGCTTCTCTAAATTTTGTCAAGAGCATTTTACCAATATATTGTTCCATTTCTTCAAGAATTGGTACAAGATACGGATGAATCTTTTCATCTTTATCGCCGGGAAGATAACCAAGACCTCTACCATTCTCAACTGTTGGACGTGTAATAATAATCTTTGCGATTTTATTTTCCAATAGCCAGCTACAAGCTAATCCTACCGCTACTGATGATTTGCCAGATCCTGCTGGACCTGTGCATACTGTTACGTCATTTTCCACCATAGAAATAATATAATTTTCTTGATTAATGCTTTTAGGCTGAAGAATTTTTCTATGTGGATTGCTAACGGCGGTTGTTCTTGCTTTTTGAGCTTCTTTACGTTCTCTGTATTTTGACATGATTGTTTTTCTCACGATATGGTGAATGTATTATTACTATTTTTGTAAGTGAACTTATAGACCGTATAGCCGTTTTGACCTGCTTCACCTCCACTTCTATCTGAACTTGTTAAGTAATTATTATCTCCAAGATCTATGGTGAGTGCGCCACTAATGCCTAGCTCTATAGATTCATTGTTTAGCTCTCTATAGACTGTATCTAAGTTTACTTTACCATCATTTACGTTCGCTCTATTTAAATAACCACTCTCTGGTAACAAGCCTTCCCACGCTTTATTATTATATTTTAAATAGCCCCTGTCAAGCACTTCAAACGAACATGATATGTCAAAAGGATATTTTACATACTTATTTGCAACTGTGTAAAAACCACCATATGTTGGGTATTCGCCGTATTCAAAATTAATAGAAACGTCAACTGATCTAAGTATAGCCCCACTAGCCAGCAGTGTCGAGACTTCTCTTGGAGCTTGGGCTAAGAAAAAGTTCTGCCTTCTTTTTGTAGTTCCCGAATGAGGAACAAAATTGTCCTCTTCTGCTTTTTTATTATACTGATAATACCCCGCATCGCCAACTTTTAATACACCTGATTCTAATGAATGCCCAGCAAATGAACACTCTTCTGTAAAATAACCGTCTGTAGAAAATTTATAATTTATAGCGTTAAGCACCATATCTCTACATTTAATACCCACCGGAGTTCCTGTGGATGATGGTGTTGACATATCTGAAGATGATGTTGGATTTGGGGATATCGTAATGTCTATATCTATAGGGCTTACATTAATGCCTTGATATGGAAGTATGCCACTTTGCTTGTCAAGTTGTCTAGTTCGAGTGTTTCTGTTTACGCCACTGTCAAGTACTAGTGACTGCGATGTATCTGCAATGAACTTTACAAAACTAACTGTTACGTTTGGTTTTTTATGTAGATTTGTACTTGCGAATGGATTACCCCAAGTTGATATTGATGTCACATTTTTTGTTTCATCAAAAGTCAAGCTTTGCACTCCAGATACAGGAGAGTCCTGTACCTTTAAGGAGTGTAAGCTATAATTAATTACTGTTGGTAAACTCATGTAATTTCACAGGCTCCACTAAATTTACTTTTCTTACTATGGTTTGATATTAAAATGCACATTTCAATAAAATAATTTTCATCATATGTTCTTTTCATCATATTTATATCCTTGTGAACCCATTGTACATTATCTTCGGTATAACCAATAGAACTATCTATTCTATCCAGTGAAGCTGTATGATTTGACTGCTCATTATATTTTATAATTATATCTTGTCCTGATAATGCACATTTTTTACCCTGTTTTAAAAAAAGATTCCAAGCATATTCTATTGTTATTGTAAAATCAATACTTCTTCTACTTCCCCTTTTTCCTCCGCTAGCACCTCTTTTGATAGAGTCCCAGTAATCTCCACTGATATTTCCAAATCCTTTCCATTGATGATGGTCGCTTCCTTTGGGGGCGCACTTTGAGCATCTTTTACTTTGTCCTTGAATCAAATGAGTGGAATATACATCTCTAATATTACCGCATTCACAAATACATCTCCATACCGTATGATTTCTATTAGTTTGTACTCTTTGCTGTACAGTCCATTTTCCGAATTTTTCACCAGTCAGATCTTTTAACTTCATTTTGCACTCCTGTTTTATATAAATATAATCACATTATATTATACACAAAACAGGAGGTAAATGTGATTAATTAAACTAATTCGCAGCCACCAGAAGTACAAGCAAGGGCTTGCTCTAGTTGTGTGTCATCATATTGTTCTTCTACAACTGTGTAATCCACTTCTTTATATTCCCTTTTTAGTTCAGTCCAGAGTTTAAAGTTATAAACATCTTTCATGCAATATGTAAGTTCTTTGATATCGCCTTCAAAATATTTATCAGCAAATCTCTTGCACCTTTCAACCCAATCGACCTTAGCCTTGCCTTTAATGGGGCTTCCAAGGCCAGAAATACTATCGCAAGCTGCCCACAAGTTATCTTCCCATAAGGTTAGAGCAACCTCAATTAACCCACTTACGAACATCACGCCTTCACCATAATGAGAAATCATCTCTGTAGGTAAATACACAGCGGTGAATGGGGCTTGTGGATAATCTTTATCGCCAGTAACTGGAAGCAATGAAATGCCGCAAAAGAATTCTCTATTTGCATAGATAAAATCTTCTACTTCATTCCATTCGTCTGGTTTAACATTAATTGTATTACTCACATTATGAGTTAGCCAAGGTTTAGTGCAAAGCTCAACATTAGTTCCGGGAAGCACCCAGTTCTGCTGCGTTGACTTTACAATCTTAAGTAGCTCAATAGCTGTAATCTTGTTCTTTGTTTTACTGCCGTCTGGAACTTCAATGCAGAAGGCTATTACGTCATCGGTTCTATTGGCCGACCAAACAGATTCTTCGCACGCTCTGGGGTTGATCTTGTTGAACTGTTGGTACAACGCCTCCACCTTATTCGCCTGTACGCGACGAATGTAGCGTTTAGCATGATGAGGATGAATACCACTGGCAGTGCCAAGAATACAACTAGCAGTGCCTTCAGGCTTGACACAGGTGACTCTCGCCGCTTGATTAATTCCAATCTTCTTGGCGACAAGTTTGTTTGTTTCTTTTGCAAGCTCTGCTGCCTTTCGTTGAATATCTGGATTCAAGCAGATTTCTGGCCTTTCCAGCCAGCCAGTTCCTGAGACTCCAAGTAATGCCTCTCTAGCAAAAATCTTCTCGCTAGTTTCACCTAGATATGGAAAGCTATTAAATCCAGCCTGAAGAGTGCCAATGATAGTTACTGCTTTTACTGCGTCATAAAAGTCTTGTTCTGTATTAACTTTAGCACAGTTAACTGTAGAGAGATTACAACCTTGCCATCCACTCTTGCCAGTTTCTACATCTACTGGATACATTCCAATTTCAACACATGGATTAACAATAAAGTCTTCGTCGTCGGCCCATACAAAGCCCGGCTCACCAAACTGCTTAACCGACTGCATTAACTCTGCAAATTGTTCAGGAGTTGTTTTCCCCCTTAGAAGAAGTGCTGAGTTATTTGACCGACCCCTTTGAGGATTATCAGTAAACCAATTGCCAGTTTTAGCTGTAGCCATCTCTTTATCGTCTGGCGAGAAGAGACAAATGGTAGCACTACGGCGCACTCCACCACTAATAACAGCATCGGCAGCGTGCATAACAATATCGTATGCTTCGATTGACTTAAGTCTGCCATCTCCTCTATTAACTGCATTGTCTAGCACTTTCTTAATATTGCCAAGAGCTTTTTTTAGCGGTTCTGCTCCCGGAGCTTTTCCACCTCCAGAAATTCTTGTCCCCTTAGCTCTGATCTTGTCAAAATTAAACTGAACTTCTTTTCCGTTGTATTCTGGAAAATCAGTTTCGCCTTCAAAATATGAACTGAGCAACACTCCAATTGCATCGCTCCAACCTTCAATTTCATCTGGTACTGTATACTTTACCTTGCCAGATCTTTCCTTCGATAAATTGGGCAGTTTTTCGATATGCTTTTTTTGAACAGAAAATCCAACACCACATCCGCACAATAACATATACATACACTCTTGAAAGAATCTAATTCGATCAATGAAAGAAACTGTACAATTAAACATGCGGGCGTTATGTTTAAAGATAGGATCTCCACCGAATTGCAATGCTCTCTGCGACCCCAACCCCTTCTTCTTGAGCATCATATCATATGCCCAGTCAATATCTGCGTGCAAGTCTTCGCTTTTGTCTGCATATTGTTTATGCATCATATTCCTAACACGGTCAACACTTTCCTTGTATGTTTCTCGTCTTTTTTTATCTGGTAAATATCTGGCATATTTTGCAGAGAACGTGTAATCCTGTAAAGCTTTAATCGACATTATTCTTTTGCCCTTTTGTTTTTTAATTTGATACTTAGATTACTGAATACTATATATCCAAAATCTATTTCTTTAATTTGTAATCCATTTTCTATTAGGAAATTGATGATTTTAATATCATCTTCGCTCATGGAATAAATCACTCCATGCTTATCTACTATAATTTTTCTAATACCGTTCTGCCATAGGATTTTTGAACAGACAGAACATGGATACCCAGTTATATAAGCTCGCAAGTTTTTTTCTTTTACGATCATATTGGCTAAGGCATTTTGTTCTGCGTGAATCATATAAGGGTATTTATATGGTCGTATCATTGGCAGATTTTCATCTTTGGTATCGGCTGGAAAGCCGTTATATCCTATGCTAACGACATGATTGTCTTCGTTAACAATAACACAGCCCACTTGCGTTTGAGCGTCATGTGAACGCACAGCGGCTAAATGGGCCATTGCCATGAAGTATTGATCCCAGTCGGTTCTCATTTTGTAAGATACTCTTTGTGAATCCAAGAAAGTTTGATATCTTTGTCGAGTGGACCGTAAGCTACAAGTTTATTATAACCTTGTTTAGCTTCAAAGAAACCAAAATATCCTTCTGGATGCTTGGAATTTTCTGTGTTTGGAATTGCTACTTTTTGCAAGCTGTTCAGCTTATCTAAATTGATTTTCATAATATCCTCTTGTGTTAATCCTGAATTTTATATAACTTAAAAACATCCTGCTTATCAATTGGTGCTGCGTATTCGATTTGACAAGTTGATGCATCTTCATCTTCAAAAGATAGAAAATAGAACTCTTGAATCTCAGAAGCGATAAGTTCATTAAGTGTTTTATTATTATAATCGGTCGCAGTAAACAGCTTATCTAACTTATCGGACAAAGAGAAAGCAAGATAGCCTTCTCTCTCGTCCAGCAGTTGTATTGCAATACCATAATATAGAACTTTATTCTGCTTAAATTTAAAAAATGTAAGAGAGTCAATCTCTTCTTTGATGTGGATTTTGCCAATTTTAATACTCATTCTTGTCACTTTCTAATACGACTGTAATCTTGTTTAATCGGATGTCGATGAACGTCTTGCCGTCCACCGTTCTTACACTTACATTATCCAAGATCACCTTCACTTTGTCAAGGTCTGTTTTGGAAAATCCAAGCTCGTTCAGTAAAATTTCGACGACCTTACCTTTTAATTCCATTGGATGCTCCAGCAGCATTAGGTATCATTCCGTTCATAGGTAATACCTTTTTTGTTTCTTCTAGGATTTCATTTCTTTCAATATTTACTTTCATGATATTATCCAATTTCATTGTGTGATCATTTAATATATCTGCGTGTATTGTAAAATTTTGCACAAGTATATCGTTTTGCTTTTCTAGAATAGTTACAGTTCTGCCTGTTGCATCTTTTAATTGTGTGACTAATTCAAAGTGGGCGTCTACTATTGGTTCTATCTTTACAAAAATCTTTTTGCCTAATTTATAAAGTACAAATCCAGTTATCAACCATAATCCAACAGGAAAGCCGGTTTTATTAATGAATTCGCCCAAATTAGGAAGTACTTCATGCCATGACATCATAACTCACCTCCATAAAAAAATGGGGCCGAGCCTTAACTCGACCCCACAACTTATATAAATTAACGGCCAGTAATTGGTTTGTAATTATAGAAGTTTGAGCTTGTAGCTGGGCTGTAGACTACGAAGTTTGTCAAGAATACTAAACGACCCGGAATTGCTCTTGTTGGTTGTGAAGCAACAGATCCGAAGTCAGAACCAGCAGTTGCTGTAAGAGTTGTATTCCATGTGGTTCTTTTCTTAATTTTGCTAGCATATCCAGCGCCAGTTGAACCATATCCAGTGCGGCTGAATAAGTTAGTTCTAATAGAGCTAGTATGATTGACATAATTATCTTGAACATAATACGCAATTGAAGGAGCAATACCAACATTGCCCATAAATTGCAAGAATGTGTTAGATACACCAGAAAGACTTGTTGAAAGTCTCGATATGATGTATGTGCGGAATTTAGCACTATTATATGCAAATGTTCCGCTGCTTAAGATCTTAGCTGTGTTGTATGTTCTAGCACCAGCTAGCAATTTTGGCAATGGATAAATTGTCATATCGCCAGCGTTAATATCTTTTACCGAGATAGCCTTGGTGATCTTTGCTGTTGCAGCAGACAGACCAACAATCGTACCACCTTGACGTTGTGCTGTGAATGATCCACCAGTAGTGTTGAGTAAATATGGGTTAACACTACCCGTTTGAATTGGAACCATAGCAGTTCTCCTTAAAAAAGTTAGCAATCATTATTATATAATTTTCCTATTTGTCCCTGCATACGTTCCTTTTCCTACTTAATTATACACAATTTCACGACACAATTCTAGAGCTTTTTTTAATTTTTTTCTAGCTGCCTCTTTGCCATAGCCATTTGCCTCGCCAATCTCTTTATTTGTCATTCCATAATAGAATTTTTGAATTAAGATTTTGTGTAATTCAGGGTTCAAATCTGCTATTGACATTAAAATATCGCGAGCTTCATCCCTAGCATGAGTGTCAACTTTAAGAATACTGTGGAAATTATCAATAAACTCACTATCTTTGCTTTGTTTGTGCTTCTTCTTGTAGAATCTTCGAGAGTTATTTTGCATACTACGATAAAGATAAGAAGAAAACTTTACTTTCTTAGAGCTGTCGAATTTTTGTATGCATCCCCACAATGTACTCATCATTATGGATTTCATCTCGTCTCTTGTGCATGTCCCCTTCAAATTTTCACTACAAACTTTATACATAATCTTCTTGTAATAATCATTATTAATAGCTTCTTCAAATTGTTTTTCATTTACACACGACATCTTCTATTTCCTTCCTGACATTACTGAAATTGAATAATTTTCCTACACCAATACAAAAAGTATATCTACTCATTATTCTTAATGCTTCTACGCCACTTACTATCTTCATTCTGTCTGAAACTTTATGAGTAAGATCAAAATTGGTATATCCTAGCCAGCACTGCCATCTATCTGATGGCTTAAGAGCTGATTCTGAAGGCACAGACCCAAAAGGAGTATAGATTATAGGGGATTTTAATTCTGTTAAAAATGCCCCCATAGATCCCATATCTTCTTTTACTTGAAATAGTTCATTCTCCACATCCATATTGACATCCTGCGTATCATCAAAAGCTCCCATGCCATCAGCTAACTCTATTTCTTTTTCATTCCAGTTTTCCCACATTATTTTTTTCATTAGTTTAACTCCACTCTTGTTGGGTCTATAACTAGATTAGAAGGAGATTTTGCCTCCGAATATATTTTGCTAAAAGCTGAGAATTTTTTTCTGCCATCAGGCTCATCTTTGGATTGCAACTTTAATTGTTCTTCGATCATTTTATTAAAGTCACCATTTGTAACACTATTTGCTAGTGCGGCAAATTTTTTGACATCATCTATTGTATCTCCCCAAGACGCTTCAAAGGCAACACTGCCTTCTTCGTCTAGACAAAATATCATAAAAGAGGTTGGTGAGAATGATTCATCTGAAGTTGGAGGTGTTTCCTGCGATTGATTCGACATAATATTTATCCGATACTAATTTTTGAAATTCTGTTATGTTAACTATATTTCCATTTTTTTGGCATCCTGTTATATATGGCATTGTAACTAAATAAGTAAACTCTATAGTCTTCTTATTCTTTCTACAGTTTACCAATGTTTTTTCTGGCCAATCATAGTCAACTTTTATGTATTCATTAAATAGTTCAGATAAGCAATGCTTAATATCTTTATGTAGATAGCCAATATATTTACTTAATATTTCTTCATCTTCGTTTAATAATATTTTTATATAGTTCGGATTGGCTTGATCATATCTGCTATCTGAAAAAACTGGTATCAATGTTACAATTGCTTCGTATTGGGCTTTCATGCGTTCTCCTGTAAAAATGGGCCTAGTGTATTATACCAGACCCATCTAGAAAAGTCAATATTAATTCAGTAAAATCCAAGCGATTGCACGCATTTTATCTGAAAGGGCTACTTGTTCTTCTTTAGTAATAATAGCTTCATTTTCTCCAAGAGTAGATAGTATGATTTTATACATTCTATCCCCAAGTGGTTTGTATTTATTACTAATTCTATTGTTAAAAGTTAATTTAGCAGATTCGACATAGAAATTCTCAAAAGCAATAGAGCTTACATTTTCATAAGCTGGTAATCTTTTGCCCATTTCATTATTGAAAATTGCAATTAACTCCCTATCGAATACCTCATCTGGCCCTGAAACAATAGTTTTTACATCTTTTAATTCTTCAATTAATTTGTCTGTAGGCTTTTTCAAGTCTAATATTTTATTGTAATCTGTAGATGGAACAATTGGTTTATTAATATTAGATACTGAGATGCTATCCCAAAAGAATCCAATAATTACCAAACCTATTCCTAAAAATAGTCTTGGGTTCATATTATTTGTCCACTTTAATTAACATTGGGAAAATTTCATCTAGTTTAATAACGGCTTCGCTTAGACTGTTCTCTTCACAAGCATCTTTTAACACTTGCCATTTTTGAACGATTTCAACCAAATTGTCTTTTGTTTCTACTGGAGTCGGTGATGGCGCTGGCGTTGGAATATCTATTTCACTAACCTTCTTTTCTAATCTTTTAAGAAGAGAAGAGAAATCAAAAGATGATAGAATTACAACAATCCCAAGAGCTAAGAAAATTATTTGGCCTGTACTCATTGGGACACCTCAGTCTTTCTAACTGAATCACCAACAATCCAGCTTGCACAAAGCAGGACAATATTTTGAATTTGGTCTGAGCTTAGAGTAGTGACTCCTAAACTTTCTGTTGCTACGGCTACAACTCCGGCTACTGCGACCCAGAATCTACGAGATTGTAACAATGCTTGAATTTTAGTTTGCATTTTTTGCCTCCTGAACGATTGATTGAAAATTTTCTGATGTTATTTTTTTTGACTCTGTCAATATAAGATCCTGCACTTGTGGTCTTAAATGGGCATACTCTTTTGGAAGTTTATCTTTTACAGCTTTACGTAATAGAATTTTATCTAATGGGCCGGGATTTTTAACCCTGTCTTCTAGACTTCTTCCAAATACGTTGCATTTCATTAGCAGTTGCAACACTCCAATGATGATTGATCCAATAATTATAATTAGACCAAAATCAAAGGAGTAATTGTTTTCGCCATCCTCTATATTTGAGGCTATTTCTTTAGCTAAGTCTTCTGTTGCACTCATGGGTTCACCTGAATATATTGCACTTGGGGTTGTGCTTGGGGTTGAGTTGTCTGAATTGGCGGCTCTTCTTTTGGTTTACATTTGCACACGCCACCGTCTTTTGAGCATTGACATTTGAGTTTATTGCCATCTGCCTGAACTATTTCGCCAGTCCCGTTGCACTTACATGCGATTTCAGGGGCTGGAGGAGTTGGCTTTGGCACATTTTCCTTTTTAATATTTTTCTTTTCTGTAGTATCTAAAATACTATTGACTCTCTCGACTTCTTTTTTGAGGTCTGATCCGATATCTCTAGAACCATATACTTGAGCTTGTTTGTCTGCAATATTATATTCACTATAAGTATAACCTACAATTAAGCCTAAAGCAAGAACTACTACACTTTTTAAATTCATGCGAAAATCTCCTTCACTCTTGTCCAATCCATCTTTCGTTTAAAGCCATTGAAGTTAGTGTAGGCAAATGTTGCTCCAGCGCCGATCATACCCTCAGCAACTTTTTGTCTAACCCAGAAACTTCCATCAGGTTGTTCATACCACTTAGGACCACTATTCCAAAGTCCCCAGCTATTCCCAACTAAGAATAGCATTTCATTAAATCTCTCATAAGTGTCATCACATGCAATTAGTGCCATTGCGTGCGCCCAGCTACCTTGAGGTTCAGCTATTCCATTCTTATCTCTATGAGAAGAGAATCCATAGTTAGAGCAAACAGATAAAGCATATCCGTTGGCCAATAAGTCTCTAGCTTGTTCTACGCTATTTACAGTTGTTACTGTAGTGATTTTATGCTCTGCACATTCTTTGACAACTGGCTCTGGTACGCCTCTGCCGCCCCAGTTCACTCCTATTTTAGCATTGTACGTGGATAAGTCAATGCCAAGATTTTCGTATTTTTGACGAAGTAAAAATCCACCCGTCACACTCACGAATCTTGCAGCTTGTGAACAGTGCATTCCTTGGCCACTAAAGCCCCTAGAACCGTAGATTGGTTCAGTAGCACCTCTAGTCACAAAAGATTCTTTCTCTTTGCCATAGAGAATCTCATAGGCTCTAGTGATGTCTACAGCGTTGCGTGTTGCATGACTAACGCAGTCACCAGTGGTTTGTGATTCATCTCCTCCAAAAGAAGGAAAGAAATATTGAATTGCTTTGTATGGTAAAGATAAAACGCCTTTGCCTGTACCATATAATTGATCGCCAATACTACCAAACAATGGATTTGGCAATTCTTCCATAAGCCTAGCCATATCTACTGGATCACATACTGCTCCTTGTAATCCATTGTTGTACTGTTCTAAAAGTTCTTCTGGACTATTAAATTCCATTCAAAATCTCCTTTGCTGTATTTTGCCAAGAGAAGTGCGTTGCGGTTTCAATACCAGCAATATTTAAACCTAATTCGCCTTCTTGTTTTAACGCATAGACATATCTCATTTTTTCCGCAAAACTGTTAATTTCTTTTTCGCCAATTTTAGCCCAATTACCTTGACCATGAAACCAGATGCCGTCATAAGCTGGCTCAAGTTCTGTGATTTCTACTAGTTGTGCATTTTTTTCATTTGTAAATTCAGTATGTCCTGAATAATTTGTTGTGATAATATTTTTCCCGCATGATAAAAGCTCTAATAATTCTAAATTCCAGCCTTCGGCTTTTACAGGAAATACACCGCAATCAACTTGCCTCATTATATTATACACATCTCGCTGTGTTTTTTGACGAGGTAGTATTCGAATCTTATTGGTCAATCTGGAATTTTTGTAATAATTGATCCATTCCTTATTAATTTGTTCAATAAATGGATTTTCACATAGTAACCAAAGTTCAACATTGTCATTTTGATTGAACGCCTTCTCAAAACATTTTAATAAAACATCGTGGCCTTTACGAATTTCCCACTTGCCACAGTTAAAGAAAATTGTTGCAGGACGGTGAGAGTTATTATTTTCATTAAATATTGACCTGTCTACACCCAAAGGAATAACCGTTGGAGTTGTGCCAAGCTCCTCTTCGATGACACCCTTCGCCCATTTGGAACACACAAAAAGATGATGGCATCCTTTCATGCTTCTTTTTTCTTCTTCTGTGAATTTGTTAAGTTCAAAAATAGGAAATCCAATCTTCTTTCCCTTTCCTACAGACTCATGCAATCCGTTCTGATGCCAAATCTTAAGAGATGTGTCAGACCATTTTGTGTTTTCATCTTTGTTTCTCCAGTCGAGATGAGCTAATTCTTCATATAGTTCTGGCTCAGGCTGACCGATTGGAAATATTGTCAACTCTTGATTTGTCCAAGAGGGATTTTCTAGTTGTTTAGCTAATTGTTTAGCTATGTTATATCCGGCAACACCATATCCCAAGCTGTTAATTGGAGCCTGTAAAAGCATTAATAACTCTCCCATAGTTTGATTATATTATCTGGAAAATACAGGTCTTTAATAGCATTATCTAAATCTTCAATAGTCTGTCCGGCTAGTCCTGTTGCCAGTGGAGTTAATAAAAAGACAAGATCGTCATTTCTTTGTGCGTATTTCATAAGAACTTCCAGTTGGATTCTTATAAAGTCCCATCCTATAAAACCTGTTCTTAAGTCTTTAGTTATTATAGCATAAGTTTGCCCCTGACGCCCACTATTCTTTCCATATTCTGCACCCCAAGCTATCGCGGTTTTAGCTGCCCCTGCCCCATGTTTGCCTTCAGTATCACTACCAAATACAAATATCTCATTCTGCAATAGAAATTTTACCATTGTTTCTCCAAAAAAAAGAGTCGCCCAAAAGGACGACTCATATTTATTAACTGTTGTTATATCAATAAGAATCGGCTGAGACAACTTCGCCGCCAGCACGGGTAATCAAAGCTCTGACAATCGCTGCATTTGTTGTATCTTTAACAAACCTTACAGATCCATCTGTCATTGCCATGTTAGCTCCACCGGGATGCCATGAAAAGATCTCATTATTTGGACCACAATCATGAATACCCCAGTCATTAGCACCGCAGCTTGGCTTGCCAAATCCACCCGTCTTATTGTTGTTGATAACATTTGAAACGCCAGCAGCATTATCAGGATCACCCCATCTCCATGACCGTCGAGCGCCTTGAACGTAAGGGGCAGGAGCATTCAAATCAGGAGCATAGTCAGTTGTTGGAGCAGCATAGTTACCAACACCTTGCATCTTTGGGCTGCGACCAGTGTCTTCATAGAACATAGCAGTGTTCGATGTGCCATCAGACGTTGCACCAATTGTCGCTCCA
>Ga0114975_10002180_pt1 | contig 13493 bp, 13 predicted proteins | sample S_130626_EF_Meta_FD_87031 | JGI IMG/M metagenome (GOLD analysis project Ga0114975, IMG submission 87031) | Freshwater microbial communities from Lake Simoncouche, Canada to study carbon cycling - S_130626_EF_MetaG | ecosystem: Environmental > Aquatic > Freshwater > Lake | place: Lake...
AAGAAGCAGGGGACATCTCCTTAATGCGATCACTCATCAGTCTGAGCTCATTGAAGCCAGAGTTGCTTCTGCCACATTGTTACGCCCACCTTATGAAACACTCAGTGAAGACCAACAAGCCAATCTTTCAGCTAATAAGTGGCTCTGTATTGAAAAAGAAGCGCTGGCTCAAAGTGAAGATCTATTCGCTCAAGTTCCATTGCTTCCTCTTGGTAATATACGGGTCTCTTTAAATAGAGCAGCAGAGGTGTTTCAATTAGTAGCCGAGGAAGCACAAAAGCCAAATCCTAATCAACAAATTATTGATTGGTTTACTCATTCAGCAGGTATGTTTCAACAGGCTGTAGAGGCACTTGATGCAGATCAGCTTAATAAAGCATCATACCTTCATAGTGCAGGGACCGCTCTTTTTAATGCAGCTTTGGAAGCACAAAAACCAAATCCTAATCAAAAAAGCATTGATTTTTATACTCAGTTAGCAAGCTTTTATCAACAGGCTGTAGAGGCACTTGATGCAGATCAGCTTAATAAAGCATCATACCTTCATGGTGCAGGGACTGCTCTTTTTAGTGCAGCTACAGAAGCACAAAAGCCAGAACCTAAGCAACAAAGCATTGATTGGTTTACTCAGTCAGCAAGCTTGTATCAACAGGCCGCAGAGGCAGAAGCTGAAGGTTTGAATAAAAAAGCAGAGTGCCTTAGTTCTGTAGGGAGGGCTTTTCAAGATGTAGCCGAGGAAGCACAAAAGCCAAATCCTAATCAACAAATAATTGAATGGTATACTCAGTCAGCAAGCTTGCATCAACAGGCCGCAGAGGCAGAAGCTGAAGGTTTGAATAAAAAAGCAGGGTACCTTAGTAATGCAGGGGAGGCTCTTATTAATGCAGCTTTTAAAGCACAAAAGCCAAATCCTAATCAACAACGTATTCAGCAATACTCAAGAGAAGCAGAGGATTTTAAAATTAGAGCTAAACAAACTGATCAAGCTTGTACTATTAGTTAGAGAGAAAAGATAAAGTGATACCATCTTACCTCAATAAATGAATGCCTCTTGATATCAAGTGTTGAGGGCAATCAGGTCCTTTTTAACTGAGGCATTAAGGTTCATAATGATCGTAACGAGGAGGTAGGAAAAGCTGATGGGATAAGACCGGCAAAGGATCATGATGCCGGGCTGCATGGGTCCCTACCGTCCCCTCAATAACAATTCGGGACCAACGTAGTAATGATGAGCTTTTCACTAACCGTAATAGATTTATTATGAAATATCCGGGCTATAGAATTTCTTGCACCTGCGCATCTTTACACATTACTCTTCCTCACAGATTTTATTTTATCCACTTCATGACATCCCCAATTTATTTTATTCCTATTGTTCTTTTACTTATGGCTTGCGATCAACTGACCAAGCTACTGGTGCTTTATGCAGTCCCCCTTTTTGGGACGATTAAAGTCGTTCCTCGTTTTTTTTACCTAACCCATCTCTACAATACGGGAGCAGCCTTTGGGATCATGCATGATAGCAATCGGTTTTTTATGATTGTCTCCTTAGCTGCCATACTTCTGCTTTTTTGGCAACGGCATCATTTTGTAGCACTCTCCCTTCAACTTGGGTGGGTCTTACTTTTAAGCGGAATCCTTGGTAATCTCTGCGATCGTGTACTTCGAGGACATGTGGTCGATTTTCTTGGCTTTCAGATTTGGAACTATTATTGGCCTCCTTTCAACATCGCTGATAGCTGTATCTGTATGGCAACAGGATTTTTTTTATTGAGCGCATTCTCTTCGCAAAGAAATTAATATTGCAGGCTTATGAGCACGGACCCATTTCCTCGAACCCCTTATGATCAACTCCACGGCTTAGTTTACTTGCCTCGCCTGCTTGATAAGATTCGTCTGCATGCTGCTCATAGACTCCCTGAGGATTATATTTCTAATCTAGGTCATCCTGAAAAAATGGATGGTTTTTGTCTTCGTTTTTTGGGGATCGAGTATCAGCAGTTAGTCGCATATGTCACCTCTGGAGCGACTGATGAAGAGATATGGGCGTGGACTCTGAAGGAAGGCCAGATTCACTCCAAGGAAGAGATCCTCCTATGGAATGAGTATATGAGGAAGTATGGTTGGCGTGATCAGGCCTCTAAAACATTACGACGTCGCCTTCAAGAAGGAGGCTATGGAGATCGTTCTGATATTCAGACTTTTTTTGACTTCCTCGATCTGGACGAAGGAAGAGAGGTTCTCCAGAGTAGAGAGTAGCCTGCAGAGTTGGTGAAACTTAAAAGAACCAGCAGCAATGGTCCGATTATTTCATGAAATGGGGATGTGATGCAGGCCAGCAGATTTGCCGACGCAAAAGCCATGAAATCCCAAGCAGATCCCATACTCCGCGCCAGGCGCGTCGAAGGATTGTGTAGTTGGAACTTCCAAACCGACGAGGACGGTGATTGACCGGAAATTGTCCCAAAGTCAGTCCTGCATGTTCTAGCATTGCAATCATATAACATTGCATTTCATTAAAAGGAATGAGAAGAGGCAGATATTCTTTACGTATCACTTTAAGGGTGCAGCCTGCATCACGCACCGAATCACCCGTAAAGAATCGTCGAGTTTTATTAGCAATCTTGGAGGCCACTTTCACCTGCCAGCTATCTTGACGTTGACGACGGTAGCCACAGACAACCTGATAATTTCCTGCTTCACGAATCAACATAGGAATATCAGCAGGGTCGTTTTGACCATCTCCATCCATCAGCACACAGAGATCATGTGAAGCATTGAGGAGACCTGCATAGAGAGCAGCGCTTTGACCTAAATTTTTTGAAAAAGAAATCAGACGAACATCCTGGAATTTTTTGATCAAGGCTTCTGTTGCATCACGACTTCCATCATTCACCGCAATAATTTCTGCACCTGGATTCGTGATTCGTGTTTCTTGAAGAACTGTTTCAACATTTTCCTCTTCGTTATAAAAAGGAATGATGATGGAGATGCAATCGGAGGATGTTGAATTATCCGTTGGTGTGAATGTAGACATAAGCAAAATATTTTAACAAAAAACGACTCTATTGTCACATTACAAGATGGAAAAGATTGCTATGAAATTTTCAAACAATACCGTGACTAGCTACCATCATCGTATTTTTGAGGTGGTAGCCATCATCTGCAGGCTCTTGAAAAAACTCCTCAGACTTCGAGTCTTTTTTCGATTTTTTCTCCCCAGGTCTTTTTTGTTTCTTCTTTCCTTGATCTTCACGTTTTATCTCATCAATAACGTCGTTATCACTGGCAACTCTAGTTGCCAATTTGCCGGCATCATCTACCGTTGTGTAGTTGTTGCCAGCAGCTAACTCGTTGCTTTTTGTAGAACCATAAACAAATGTGGTAGCATCACTGGATTGCATCAAATGTACATCTGTGGCTGCAGCATTTCCAGCCGTAGAGACGTTTGCAGCAGAGGTTGCAGCCCCGCTTGAAGGAAGTCCTGGAGTTGCAGGAGCATTACGGGCGCTATTATTAGCAATAGATGTTTGTACTATCTGAATCGGAGAAATGAGTGAGATGGGATGATTAGCCATATTTTTATAACAAGAATCTTGATTTATTTGCTTTATGCAAGCGTCTAATGGTGGATCAATAGAGCGTTTTATTTACTTATTGTGCATGCCTCCTCTGACTACCATCCTTGAATGGAAAAAAATATATGATTATGGCTCATCGTGCATTGATTCTTGGTATTCTCAATGTGACTCCAGATTCTTTTTCTGATGGAGGTTTTTTTTTAGAAAAAAAACGTGCTGTTCATCGGGGGCTGACACTTGTTGAGGAGGGAGCCGATATTTTAGATATTGGAGGAGAATCTACAAGACCTGGTGCTGTGCCCATTTCAGCGGAAGAAGAACTGCGACGTGTGATTCCTGTGATTCAGGAATTACGAAAAAAAACGAGCACTCTCATTTCCATCGATACTTCTAAAGCCACAGTCGCTCAAGCGGCCATTCAAGCCGGTGCCACTATTATTAACGATGTGAGTGCCCTTGGAGATCCAAGAATGGGAGAAGTTGCAGCCTCCACTGGTTCAACACTTATTCTCATGCATCATCAAGGAACACCTGCTACGATGCAAAAAAATCCGACCTATCCCCAGAATGATGTTGTTGCAGCTGTCATCACTTTTTTAATAGAAGCACGCGAAAGAGCCATGAGTGCTGGAGTCTCCAAAAACAAAATCATTCTTGATCCTGGAATTGGTTTTGGAAAAACCGCAGAACATAATAATGCCTTGATCAGAGCGATTCCCAAGTTAACACAACTCGGAGCTCCGCTACTCCTGGGGCATTCTCGAAAATCATTTTTAGGAAAAACAGTTCAAGAACGTTTGCTCCCTAGCGTTGCCATCACCTCGATCGCACGTTACCATGGAGCACTCCTATTCCGCGTCCATGATCCACATCCTCACCGTGAAGCAGTAAGAACAATCGAAAAAATGTGGCATCTCTAAATGATTTACGTTGAAGAAACAGTTACCTTATGAACCAACAGCCATTATTGGATGCTCTCTACTTTCTCCTACAATGCTTCTTAAAACTGATCCTCGTTTTACAGGAAAATTGGACCTCTGGACTTGAGATTCTCATTTTAGCAATACTCCTTTACTATAGTTATCTCTACTTAAAGCGTATTCAAGGGGCCCAAATTTTAATTTGGGTCATCTTAACATTTGTAGCACTTACTTTTATTTCTCAGGAGTTGAATCTTGTTGTTCTGAGTTGGCTATTGAAAAGCATCTCTGCTTTTTTAGTCATCGCATTAGTCATTATTTTTCAACCAGAATTACGACGTGCCTTTAATCAACTTGGTATCCATCGTTTTTTTACCTCTGCATTGAAACATCGCGAGACTATTGAGGAATTAACCGCCATTGTCTTTGATCTTTCTAATAAAGGATTCGGAGCTCTCATTGCTCTAGAAGGTGATATGGACCTCCATGCTATTGTTGAAACTGGTGTTAAACTTGATGCCCTGCTTTCAAAAGAGCTTCTTATGACCTTATTTCATCCAAAAACACTGTTGCACGATGGGGGGGTTATTATTAGCAATGATCGCATTGTGGGAGCTGGTTGTATTTTTCCGATCTCTCAACGAGATGATTTAGAACGAACAATAGGACTGCGCCATCGAGCTGGGTTAGGGCTTAGTGAAGAATTTGATACTATCGTTCTCGTCATTTCTGAAGAAACAGGTTATGTTTCACTTTGCTATCGAGGATCCATTGATCGTCACCTTAATGAGCAGCAACTTCGAGAACGATTAAGCCAACTTATTATTCCTGAAAATGCAGCAGCTACTTCTTCATCACTGGAAAGAAAAACTATGTTCCCTATTGCTGGGGGCAGCCCTTTGGTACCTGATCTCCCAAAACATCGCGCAAACACAAAAGAGATCGATGGGGGCTTGTGATCATCGAGGTACTGTCAAACAACATCATTCGTGAGTAGAGAATCATACATCCTATTATTAAAAGCCTTCGTTTTCAAATTTCATCCTTAGTCCAATACCTACTATGCAAATCCATTTAAGCCCGCGTCACATGACACTCACTGCTGCAATTTTTTCTTATGTTTCTGAAAAGGTGGAGCATCTTGAAACTATGACCCCTTCCATCATCGCAGCACATATTGTTTTGCTGCATGATGAAACGAAGAAAAAACGTTATGTGGTCAAGGTCCATTTAGCACTTCCTGGTCCTGATGTGCATGCTGAAGATGCCGAAGATGATCTTTATGCAGCTATTGATTTAACGATCAACAAACTTTCTCAACAACTTCGTAAATATAAAACAAAACGAACTGAAGTAAAAAAACACAAACTCCGTGTTGCTAAAGAGGCAATGAAACGGGGTCTCAAGTAATATCCATGATGGGGCTTCTTGCATACTCACCTCTATTTGCTAAAGCAACTCAACTGGAGTAGTGACAAAAGATTTTATATAATCCTAGTTAGCCTTCCAAAATCGCCTGCTCTCGCTGCACCAACCGAGCATCTTTTTTTGTAAAAATAATCTTAGATTTCAGATGGATCAACTCGATGAAAATCACAACACACTCCCATCTGTAAAAAATAAATCCCTATTACAGATCGATGCTTACAAAGTGAATCTTGATGTCTTTGAGGGCCCTCTAGATCTCTTGCTCTATTTAATAAAAAAAGAAGAAGTTGATATCTATGAGGTATCTTTGGAGCATATCACCAGACAATACCTCGACTATCTAGATGCCTTTGAGGTTCTCAATATTGAGATTGCTGGAGAATTTCTGGTGATGGCAGCCACTCTTCTTTACATCAAAAGCCGTACGCTTCTTCCCCAAAGCCAGCAAATGCCTGAGGAGGATGCTGAGGAAGATGATCCTCGCTGGGAACTGATTCGGCAGCTTATTGAATATAAAAAATTTAAAGAGGCAGCACTTCATCTTCGGGATCAGGAAGAATTTCAAGCCACTATTTTTTCACGTCCTGCAACTTCTCTTGAGAACACCTTGAGTTTACTTCCTCAAGAGAAACTATTGTTGAATGAGATTTCCATCTTTGATTTAATTCATGCTTTTCAAAAAGCACTCAACCGACTCCCTCAAGAAGAACGTATCGGTGAAATTTACGAAGAAACCTTCACCGTTGCTGATCGTATTCACTATCTTAGGCGTGCCTTAGATCATGGAGTTGCCATGAAATTTGAAGAATTTTTTTCTTCTACGAGTACACGCTCTGAACTTGTTGTTACTTTTCTTGCAATGTTAGAGTTAATTAGAATGAGATACCTCTCTGTGCGTCAGGAAACTCCATGTGGCTCCATTTGGATCGAGCAACGGAAAGAGTCCGCTCCTAAAATCGACCAGCAGGACCAGTTCGTTAATACTCATTCAGAGTAAATCCTCTCATACAAGCTAGAGTGAGAATTTGTCTTGTCATCATAAGATTCAACAATAAAGCCCATTAGCTGATTAACTCGCCGATTATTTTCAGACTAGGACACCCTTATTTTTAATAATGAACCATCAAGCCACCATCAACGAAGAAGCACTCCCTACTCATAGCAAACTATCTATGCTCCCTTCTATTTTAGAAGCTCTTCTTTTTACTTCCCAAAAGGCACTTTCACTCAAAGAGCTTTTTGCCTTGATCAAAAGTGCTGCTACCTCCTTACCAGCAGAGGCTCCAGGATTATTGATCCACATTACAGAAAAGGAAATTTCAGAAGCACTTCAGATGCTTCATGAAGAACTTTTAAGTTCTCATCGTTCTTATGAATTACACGAAACAGCATCGGGATGGCAGCTTAAGACCAAATCATCTTTTGCTCCATGGATTCGACACCTTTTTCCTGAAGCTCGTTCTACGCGTTTAAGTGCTCCAGCATTAGAAACACTAGCCATCATCGCCTATCGACAACCGATCACGCGTGCTGATGTGGAGGCTGTACGTGGAGTGGCTGTGGATGGAGTGGTTCAGACACTCCTAGATCGTGGCCTTATTCGCATTGCAGGGAGAGCTGAAATTCCAGGGAGACCCCTCCTCTATGCCACTAGCCAGTCGTTTCTAAATCATTTCGGACTACGCTCTCTTGAGGAACTCCCAAATGCTGCAGAACTGGGCAGACTAGAACTTCCTAAGGCCACTATTGCTATTCTTCCTGATGAGAAAACCGTTACTTCAACCGAGGAAAAAATAACGTTGCCCGCAGAACTCGCCCCTCCAGTAGATAAGAAGGAAGAAAAAAAGGTGTAAAATAAAAATTAAAAAAAATAATTTAACTGTTGACTCTCCTACCCTATCTCAATTATCAGAGAGGGCGCTCAGTACATTCTAATCATTTAAACCAATAAAATATGAAAAAAACATTATCATTAATTGCTATTGTTCTTGCCACGGCCTCTGTGTCTATGGCGGGACAAGCAGTTTCTTCCAAAAAAGTCGTGATCGCACCTGATGACTGTCGCTTCCGTGCTAATGAATGGCAAGTGGATGCTTCCGTAGTTGGTGCTGGTGGTAACTATAATAATAAGAGCGGGGGTGGCGTTGGCGGCAACGTTGGTGTCAATTACTTCTTTACCAAATTTATTGGTATCGGAGTTGATGATTCCGTTGGTGGTTTCTGGCCATCTAGCAATTCTGGTGTGCAAGGCGTTGATAGCCTTCAGGCTGACTTGTTAGTACGTTATCCTATCTGTGCTTGGAATCTTGCTCCTTACCTCATGATTGGTGGCGGTGCAAGCTGGGGCACTGCTTCTCAAGGTGACGGTAATGTCGGTGGTGGTGTTGAGTATCGTTTTACTCCTAACATCGGTCTCTTTGCAGATTGCCGCTGGCTCTACGGTGGTTCCACAAGTGCTGGACAACTTAGCATGGCCTTACCACGTGTAGGACTTCGCTTTGCTTTCTAATTAAATATTTTAAAAATTACTTAACGGCACTGGTTTTCCAGTGCCGTTTTTTTTTATCTTTTTACCTATTTTTCCTTTGCACTCTCACTCCTTTTATCGCATGTTCATGACTTCTATTTACAAAACCTTTATGAAAAAAACATTGTTATCTCTTGCCCTAGCACTCGCAACAACTTCCTTTTGTTGTGCGGGTGAATCCGTTTCATCTAAAAAAGTTATTGTTACTACCGATGACTGCCGTTTTCACGCCCATGAATGGCAAATTGATAGCTCCACAGCTGGCTTGGTTGGCATGAGTGGAGGAGAAAGCAAACAAGGCCTTGGTGGCAATCTCGGAGTGAGTTATTTCTTTTCAAAATATTTAGGTCTTGGAGTAGATGATTCCGTAGGAAGTGAACACAATGCAGGGATGAGTGGTTTTTCTGGGCTCCAAGCCTATACAAGCCTTCAGGCTGATCTCCTTCTGCGTTACCCCATCTGTGCTTGGAATCTTGCTCCTTACGCTATGATTGGTGGTGGAGCAACATGGGGACCAACAAGTCAAGGAGATGGCAATGTCGGAGGGGGTCTTGAATGGCGCTTCATGAGAAACCTCGGCTTTTTTGCTGACTGCCGTTGGCTCTATGGTAACAACGGTAACTTTGCCTTAAGCCAAGCATTACCTCGTGTTGGAATTCGTCTCTCTTTCTAAAATAGAAACATTTTTTGTTTTCAATGGCATCGAAGTAATTCGGTGCCATTTTTTTTATATTTTAGGACCGCTTGCCCTCTGGGTTAATATTGTCACTATTCCTGACCTAGCCTCATTTTTATATGACTTCCTCTGAACTTCGTAACTCCTTCCTCACTTTCTTTCAAAGTAAGCAGCACTCTATCCTCCCCTCATCGAGTCTTCTTCCTGGTTCTCCAAATCTACTTTTTACTAATGCTGGAATGAATCAATTCGTTCCTATCTTTCTTGGAGAAACCACGTCCCCTCACACACCGGCACGTGTAGCAAATTCCCAAAAGTGCATTCGTGCAGGAGGGAAGCACAATGATTTAGAAGATGTAGGACTCGATACCTATCATCATACTTTTTTTGAGATGCTGGGAAACTGGTCCTTTGGTGATTATTTTAAAAAAGAGGCAATCTCATGGGCTTGGGAACTCCTTGTAGAAATTTGGAAATTTCCACCCCAACGCCTTTACGCTACAATCTATAAGCCTGCTCCGGGAGACCCTGCTAGCCTCGATCAAGAGGCCTACGATCTCTGGGCTTCTCTCTTTATAAAAGCTGGACTTGATCCAGCAATTCATATTGTCCCTGGAAACCGTAAAGATAATTTTTGGATGATGGGGGAGACTGGCCCCTGCGGACCTTGCTCAGAGCTCCATATTGATCTCACTCCCTATGGAGATACAGAAGGAGCACTCGTTAACAAGGGAGCTGCCGAGTGCATGGAAATTTGGAACCTTGTCTTTATCCAATTTAATGCCACTGCCGAGGGTTCTTTTCTCCCCCTACAGCACTGCCACGTAGATACAGGAATGGGCTTAGAGCGCCTCTGTTCGATCATGCAGGCAACACATGGTTTTAGAGAATTTGGGAATGCTATTATTTCTAATTATGAGACAGATCTTTTTCATCCTATTTTCAAAGCCCTAGAAACAATGAGCGGCCTGCGTTACTGCTCTACTCTTCCTCAACGCTCTCCTGATGGTTCACTCATTCCTGTTACAGAGGAAGAAAAAATCGATGTTGCCTTTCGTGTGATTGCCGATCACTTACGTACATTAGGATTTTCTATTGCAGATGGTATTGAACCGGGCAATACCGACCGCAACTATGTCTTACGCCGTATTCTAAGACGTGCTGTTCGCTATGGGCGCACCCTCGGTTTCGATCAACCCTTCTTCTACAAGCTGGCACCACTCCTTGCTACCATTATGGGAGAGGCCTTTCCAGAGGTACGCATCCATGAGCACAAAATCTCAGAGGTCCTTCGCCGTGAAGAGGAGGCTTTTCATAAGACGCTCGAGAAAGGATTAGCACTTTTTGAAGAGGAAGCTGCTCATGCAAAAACAATTTCTGGAAAAGTAGCATTTCGTCTCTATGATGAACAGGGTTTTCCCCTTGACCTCACAGAGCTTCTTGCCCGTGAACGCGGCCTGAGCCTGGATCACGCTGGCTTTGAAAAACTCATGGAAGAACAGCGTTCAAGAGCTCGTGCTGCTCAAAAAAAAGAGATCATCCAGGTCTCCTCACTCGTGACTCAAGTGCCAACAGAATTTTTAGGATTTGAAAGCCTTCGCACAGAAGCCACCTTGTTAGAAATCGTTTCCCTTCCCAAAGGTCTCACAGCGCTCATCATGGATCGTTCAGTTTGCTATGGTGAAATGGGAGGACAAGTGGGAGATATTGGTTCCTTTGAAACAGATGGGAAAATCTACTCCATCATCGACACTCAAAAACAAGGACCTCTTCATCTTCACCTCATCAAAGGAGAGGCTCCAGAACTCCATTCTAAGGGAACCTTGAGCATCATGGAAGCTTATCGCCGCTCCATAGAGCGTCATCATACAGCAACACATCTCTTACATTGGGCCTTACATCAAGTTGTTGGAACCAATATCGTACAAAAAGGTTCTTTTGTGGGAGATGACAAATTGACTTTTGATTTCAACAGCACTCCCCTCACCGCAGCTCAGCTACAAGCGATTGAGCGCCTCATCAACGAAGAGATTTTAAAAAATCATGCAGTGAGCTGGCAAGAGCTCCCGTACGACGAAGTAAAAAAACGTCCCGAGATCATACAATTCTTTGGCGACAAATATGGAGATCGCGTTCGTGTTGTGCAGATCGGTGGAGAGGCAAGTGTCTTGAATGGCTTCTCTATGGAATTGTGTGGCGGCACTCATGTGCGACGCACTGGTGAGATCGGTCAGTTTCGTATTGTGAGTGAAGGAGCTGTCGCTGCTGGTATTCGACGGATTGAGGCAGTAGCTGGTCTTGCAGCCCATGAGCACTCAAGAAATGAAGCGACCACTCTACGTAATATTGCTTTAATACTACGTACCCCATCTCAGGAACTAGAAAAAAAACTAGAACTCACCCTTGGAAGAATTTCCTCATTCGAAAAAGAAATCGACTCATTACACCGAGAGATTGCCCAGGAGCAGGCCTCCTCTCTTATCTCTCAATCGATGATATTAGGAACTATTCCTACGATTATTGCTACCCTTCAAGAAGCAGATGCCACACGCCTACAAGCTGTAGCAGCAGCTTTACAAAACCGTTTTGAGGGTGTTGTTCTCCTTGCTGGAACATCACAAAAAGCTGTTTCACTCATGGCTACGGTCTCTCCTCATTTTAAAAATAAGATCGCTGCCAACAAACTCATCCAATTAATTGCCCCACTCATCGGAGGCAAAGGTGGTGGCACTCCCGAGTCTGCACGCGGAGGGGGGCCAGGAGTAGCTGCTCTTTCCGAGGCATTGACTTCTGCAAAAAACCTGATTATTCAATCTGTTTAAAATATAGGAATTAAAAACTAAAAAAACCTTGTGAACATTACATCGAAATTTGCAGCAATGCGCTCTGGAATTTATGATGCTCTCTTTGGCTCTCAATCAGTGAATGTTGGAGAGATGAAAGAGGCGAGTTCCCATCCTAATGTAAAAACAATCTCTATGACTCTGAGTCGTCAAGCCTCTCCTGACGATATTATCATTAATGCAATGATTAAGAAGATTGATAACAAAGAACATCTTGTCTTTACCTCTGCTCCCAAGAATTTTCATGGAATGATCATGAGATGTTTTTTTGGAAATAAAAAAAATGTAGAGCGTTTTTACAAGCGTGGAATAGAAATGATACCTTTTCAGACAACTAGTGATGATAATGATTTTAATCTTAATGTGAGCCTAGTTCCGCTTTCATCCAAAAAGGGAGTAGTGAAATCTTTCAACTCACAGAAAGTTGAAGCAGAGCCAAATGAATATAATAATTTTTTGCAACCGGAGCTATTTATTGAAGGAAACGATACCCCTATTGGAACGACTCCCGTAGCTCCTGAGGATACCTCCAATCCGCCTCAATCTTCTTTTTTTGGCACTCCTATTGCACTGGCATCCCTACCATCAGCTAGTAGATCTAGCAATGATGAAATGGGCCTAATGGGCCTAAAGGAGTTACAAAATAAACTGTTGCAACTTACTCAGAAAGAAAAAAATCTTCAATATCGACAAGATTTTAATTCAAAAATCGCAAATATAGAAATGCCGGAACATCTCAATAAGGAGCTGGTATCTACTCGGAGGGAAATAGAAGAAGTAAAAGGTGAAATAGGAATAGCATCTACTTGGAGAGAGGTTGGTGATCAAACTTCAGAGAAGATAGATCCTGCTGCGTCTTTAACACCAAGATCCTCCGTTACATCAGTAGTTGATACCGACTTCAATTCAAATCATCCTCAGCCTAGCTCAACTGCTTCTAATAATCCAAGAGCACCTCTAAAATCGATAGAAACTCCAGAGGATGAGGTAGGAATTGAAAAAATATGGGAGATAGCAGGAAAATACCGTGAACATTTTAAACGCATCCAGGTTTTAACTCAACAACGGGAGAGTATAGAAAAGGAAATTCAAAGTCTCACTACATCAAGACCACAGGAAACACAAAAAGAAACACTTCAACGTACAGATAGCCTAAAAGAAAAGATGCAGGCCAAGGGAAAACTCATTGCAGAAACAAACGATCTTATAAGCCAGCGTGATCAACTCATAACAACATTCAGCAGGGAATATCCAAATTATCGTTTTGATGAAAAAGGGAACATCTGTGATGTGACAGGAAAAATTATAGATCACCCTGATGAGACAGGAAAAATTATAGATCGCCCTTAAATATTAATATATTTGGCCAGGATATTTCATACTCAAATGTCATGGGGCGCCGTGCAAAGCTTATTAGTGCAAGGCGGGCGAAGGATTGGGATGCCGGGCTGTATGTTTCATACTGTCCAAATCACAATTCGAGACCAACGCAGTAATGATGAGCTTTCCACAAGCCGT
>Ga0114975_10002181_pt1 | contig 13493 bp, 10 predicted proteins | sample S_130626_EF_Meta_FD_87031 | JGI IMG/M metagenome (GOLD analysis project Ga0114975, IMG submission 87031) | Freshwater microbial communities from Lake Simoncouche, Canada to study carbon cycling - S_130626_EF_MetaG | ecosystem: Environmental > Aquatic > Freshwater > Lake | place: Lake...
ATTAGAACTCGGTTTATTTTGTAATTCTTGAAGTAGATAAACTAAAGAATTGATATTGTTTTCATAATACAACAACGGATTCTCAACACTTTCACCTACTGCTTTTGAAGCAGCAAAATGGATAACTCCTGCAATATCGTTGTGTTTTTTAAAGAAATTTTGAACCGCTTCTTTTTCTCTTATGTCTAGGTTTTCAAAAACGGGGGTTTTACCCGTTATAGCAACTATTCCGTTTAAAACTGATTCTGAGGAATTGGATAGATTATCGATAATAACTACTTCAAAACCTTCGTTTTGTAGTTCTACTGCGGTGTGTGAACCGATAAATCCTAATCCTCCTGTTACTAAAATTTTCATATTATTATTGTTTGGTTGTTACTGATTTAGCCCTGATAAAAGCGACATCCTGTTGTGGCGGGGTTCGCCACAACAGATATAGCGAATAGCAGGAAATAGCTCCTAAAAATTATTTCAAAAATTCTAAAACAGAATCGGTGATGAACTTAATTTGTTCGTCATCTAATTCGGTGTGCATTGGTAAAGAAATGACTTGTTTTGCCAATAAATTGGTTACTGGAAAATCTTCTTCTTTGTATCTCACATCCAAATAGGCTTTTTGAGAATGCAACGGAATTGGGTAATAAATGGCGCAAGGAATTCCTTTGTCCAATAAATGTTGCATTAATCCATCGCGGTCGCCATCGATAATTCGGAGTGTATATTGGTGAAAAACGTGGCAGTCGCAAATGTCGCAAATACTTGGTGCGATAATATTTTTATGGCCTTCAAAAGCGGCTGAATATTTTCTAGCTGCATTTTGACGCGCCGTATTGTATTGATCTAATAACGGTAATTTCGCATTCAAAACTGCCGCTTGAATACTGTCTAAACGAGAATTTACACCTACCACATCGTGATGGTAGCGAACGTACATTCCGTGATTTACAATTCCGCGAAGTTGGTGCGCTAGATCGTCATCATTGGTGAAAATCGCACCACCGTCACCATAACATCCTAAATTTTTTGAAGGAAAAAAGGAGGTAGATCCAACATGCCCGATCGTTCCCGCTCTCTTTTTAGTTCCGTCAGAAAATTTACAATTAGCGCCAATCGCTTGAGCATTATCTTCAATGACGTATAAATTATGTTCGTTTGCAATGCGCATTATTGCTTCCATATTGGCGGCACGACCAAACAAATGAACCGGAACGATGGCTTTGGTTTTTGGAGTGATTGCTTTTTTAATAGCCTCGATAGAAATGTTCATATTGACCAAATCTACATCCACTAAAACGGGTGTTAATTGCAATAACGCAATCACTTCTACGGTGGCAGCGAAGGTAAAATCGGCTGTAATTACCTCATCACCTGGCTGTAAATTCAAACCCATCATGGCAATTTGCAACGCATCGGTTCCGTTTGCACATGGAATTACGTGTTTAACGTCAAGATAATTTTCAAGGTTTTTTTGAAAGAGTTGGACTTGGGGTCCGTTGATATACGTATTGGTATCTAAAACTTCTTGAATAGAATTATTTACGGTTTCTTTGATAGCTTCGTATTGCCCTTTCAGGTCAACCATTTGGATTTTTTTCATCAATAAATAGATTAAATAGGTTTTTAATTCAAAGATAAAATGGTCTTATTTCAAGTGTTTTTTCTTTAAACTGAATACAAAAATAGTTATTTAATGAGTTATAGCAATGAAAATTCTATAAAGTGATGTATTTTAGCGCCACAAATTACAATCAATGTTATTTATCTATAATTTAATAGTGGTTTTAGCCGATTTTATTTTAAAAATCGTGGCGCTTTTCAGCAAAAAAATTAAACTTTTTGTTGAAGGTAGAAAGTCCGTTTTTAAAATATTAGCAAATAAAATTCAGTATTATGACAAAACGATTTGGTTTCATGCCGCTTCGTTAGGGGAATACGAACAAGGCTTGCCGGTGATGGAACGAATGAAAAGTAGGTTTCCCAATCACTTGATTGTTTTGACTTTTTTTTCTCCATCGGGTTATGAAATTCGTAAAAATAATACCATTGCCGACGTTACTGTTTATTTGCCTTTGGATACCCAATCGAATGTGGTACAATTCATGAAATTGGTTCGTCCAGATATGGCTTTTTTTATAAAATATGAATATTGGCCTAATTATTTAAATGCCTTACAAAATAAAGAAATTCCGACTTACTTAATTTCGGGTATTTTCAGAGAAAAGCAAGTTTTTTTCAAATGGTATGGGGGTTTTTACAGAAAAGCTTTGGATGCATTTGATCATTTTTTTGTACAAAATTCAAGTTCAAAAGAGTTGTTATTACAGCTTGGAAAAACCAATGTGACGGTTTCTGGCGATACCCGATTTGATCGTGTTGCGGCCATTTTAAATCAAAATAACGAGCTAGATTTTATTGAAGAATTCAAAAATAATATCCTTACTGTAGTGGTTGGAAGTTCCTGGCCAAAAGACGAAACGCTATTGGCAAACTACATCAATTCTTCCAATAATGTGAAATTTATTATTGCGCCTCATAACATTAATAAGGATCAGATTGGTAATTTGAAAAGCCAAATTTCGAAAAAAACTATCTTATTTTCTTCCATTAATTTTAATGATTTAGGCGCTTCAAAATTACCTGAATTTGATGTTTTAATTATTGACACTATTGGTATTTTAACCAAAATATACCGTTATGCCGATATGGCTTATGTTGGTGGAGGATTTGGAAATTCTGGTATTCATAATATATTGGAACCGGCCACATTTGGGGTGCCAATAATTATTGGACCGAACTACAGTCATTTTGCGGAAGCAACGGCATTAGTCAAAATGGAGGGCTGTATTTCGATCAGCAATCAAGAAGAACTGAACGAAGCATTTGATCAATTAATTCGAAACGAAGCCATTCGACTTGAAAAAGGAGCTATTTGTAGCACCTTTGTAGAAATGAATCAAAATGCAACTACAACCATTATGAATTATATTATCCAAAAAAAAACTAACGAATAAAAAAACTAAAAATGAAACATTTAAAATTACTACTATTATTTTTTGTAATTCAAGTTCAAGCGCAACAGGGCGGAATGTGGATTCCCTCGTTATTGCAAGGAATGAATGAAAAAGAGATGAAAAATCTAGGCATGAAAATGACTGCCGCCGATATTTATTCAGTAAATAAATCGAGTTTGAAAGATGCCGTTCCGCATTTTAATGGCGGATGTACTTCGGAAGTTATTTCTCCGAAAGGATTATTATTAACGAATCATCACTGTGGATTTGATGCCATTCAAAATCACTCTTCGGTGGATCATGATTATTTAACCAATGGTTTTTGGGCTTATAAAATGTCTGAAGAATTACCCAATGAAGATTTGGTGGTGACTTTCATCATTAAAATTGAAGATGTCACTTCTAAAGTTTTAGACGGAACGTCAAGCTTGGCAAGTGAATTGGAAAAACAAAAGAAAATTCAAGAAAATATTGCTTCATTAAGTAACTCATTACCAAAAGAAAGCTGGCAAGAAAACAAAATTAGAACTTTTTATGAAGGAAATCAGTACCTGCTTTTTGTTACCGAAACTTTTAAAGACGTTCGTTTAGTTGGTGCCCCACCATCATCAATTGGAAAATTTGGATCGGATACCGACAACTGGGTTTGGCCAAGACACACAGGTGATTTCTCCTTATTTAGAATTTACGCCGATAAAAACAATCATCCGGCAAGTTATTCAAAAGACAATGTTCCTTATACTCCAAAACACTTTTTACCAGTATCATTAGATGGTGTAAAAGAGGACGATTTTACGATGGTTTTTGGTTACCCAGGAAAAACAAACGAATATTTACCAGCAGTTGCAATTGAGCAAATTGTAAACGAATTGAATCCTGCAAAAATTGAAATTCGGGACCACGCCTTGAAAGTTGCAGATGGATTTATGAGAAAAGACAATGCCATCAAAATTCAATATGCCTCCAAATATGCAAGTATTGCGAATTATTGGAAAAAATGGATTGGTGAAACCAAAGGATTAACCAAATCAAATGCGGTTGAAATAAAAAGAAAGCAAGAAGTTGTCTTCCAAGAAAAAGTAGTTAAAGCCGGAAAACAATCGGAATACGGAAATTTATTAGTTGATTTTGATAAAAACTATACTGAAATTAAATCGTATGCTTTAGCGAGAGATTATTTTTCAGAAGTAGCTTTAAGAAATACAGAACTTTTGAGTGTTGGATATAAATTATACCAATTAGAGCAAGTTTACAATTCAAAAGGAGAACAGGCATTTAATGATAGAAAAAACAATCTAATAACAGGATTAGGCGATTTCTATAAAGATTTTAATAGTAATGTGGATCAAAAAGTATTTGAACAATTGATTCATTTGTATTCTACAAAATCACCAAAAGAATTTTTACCATCTAATTTAACCAATATAGATGCAACAGCACTTGCTAATGAGGTTTATAGTAATTCAAAATTAGTAAATTATACAAGCCTTAAAGAACTGCTTTCAGGAGATTCAAAAACGGTACTTTCCAATTTAAATGGGGATAAAGGTTATGTAGTAATTAAAAGTATGGCCGACAAATTCTTAAAAGAAGTGGCTCCTAAATACGATGAAATCAATTTGAGAATTACCGCTTTGCAAAGAACCTATATGAAAGCGCAGTTGGAATTAAACAAAGGATCTAGAATTTTTCCAGACGCCAACAGCACTTTAAGAGTTACCTACGGAAAAGTAAAAGGATATGCACCAAAAGATGCTACATTATATACTCCTGTAACCTATTTAGATGGTGCTATGGAAAAATACATTCCTGGAGATTATGAATTTGATGTGCCAGCTAAATTAATTGACTTATATAAAAAGAAAGATTACGGTCAATATAGCGAGAATGGAAAAATGCCAGTTTGCTTTATCGGTACGAATCATACTACAGGAGGAAATTCAGGAAGTCCAGCAATTGATGCCAATGGAAACTTAATTGGATTGAATTTTGATCGAGTTTGGGAAGGAACTATGAGTGATATTTACTATGATCCTAGCATTTGTAGAAACGTAATGGTTGATATTCGCTATGTTTTATTCATAATTGATAAGTATGCTGGAGCAAATAATTTAATTGAAGAGTTAAAATTAGTGCATCCAAAAAAAATAAAACACTAATATACAGGTGACTAGTAAGAATATTAAATAATATTAATATTATTTATTGCATTTAATTTTTTGGCACAGTAATTGTTAAATATTTTAACAGTTGCAAAAAATATTTTTTTTGAAAAAAAATTAAAAAATAATTTATACTATTAAAAAATTTATATCTTTGCTCCGAATTAATAATTAACCTTTTATAACTAAGTAAGATGAAAAAAGTACTTTTAAGTTTAGCATTTGTTGCTGTTTTAGCAACTGTTTCTTGTAAAAAAGCTGAAGAAGCTCCAGTAGAAGCTCCTGCTGTTGAAGCTCCTGCTGTTGACACAACTGCTGTTGATACTGCTGCTGTTGCTGCTGATACAACTGCTGCTCCAGCTGCTGAAGCTCCAGCTGCAAAATAATTAGAAACACTCTAAGAATTTGAAAAGCCACGCAATGCGTGGCTTTTTTTTATAGATCTATTAAATTAATCGGGAAAAACAACTTCATTTAAAGTAAAATCCAAAATTTCGGCTTTATGAGCATAGTTCTGAATTTCTTTGATCCCTTTCTCCAACAATAATTCAGTATTGTATTTTCTGCTAGTTGCAAAATGTACGTCTTCAAGTATAATTTTAAAAAAATACTTTCCTCCTGACGATTTCTCTTTTTCAAAAACAACTGATTCTATAGCGTTTTTAAAATACTCAATTCCTTCCTCGCATTCAAATTTTAATTCGTACCGAAAACTGGTAAATATTGCTTTCCCTTTTCGAGACGTAAAAACAAATTTATAATATTCGTCAAATCTTTTACTAATAACAAAAGCACCCATTTAATTTTGATTGAAGATTTTAGATTTTGACTTAAGGAACCATGGGTTAATTTTATAAAATAAAAAAAGCTCCAAACTAAGTTTGAAGCTTTTTAGTACTCAGAGCGGGACTTGAACCCGCACGAACATTGCTGTTCACTGGATTTTAAGTCCAGCGTGTCTACCAATTTCACCATCCGAGCATTTACTTTTAAATGTTGTACGCTAATTTTTTGAAAAAATTAATTAAATACAGCACTATCCAAGCAATTATGATAGTAGAGCGAAAAACGGGGCTCGAACCCGCGACCTCGACCTTGGCAAGGTCGCGCTCTACCAACTGAGCTATTTTCGCATTTCAATTTTTACAAAGAGCCGCTTGACTTGTTCTGTATTAACGCACCTAACTTTAATATACAAAGCCGTTTGTTGAACTTGTTTGCGGGGGCAAATTTAATACATTTATTCAATTAAACAAGACTTTTTTATAAAAAAATAGGGTTCCCAATTTAAACTTCTGATAACGTTATCTTTAAACTAGAAATAGGTTATTTTTTGGTCAACATTCTTTTGATTTCATTGAGTTTCATCATCGCCTCTATCGGAGTTAACGTGTTGATATCTAAATTTAAGATTTCTTCTTTTATTTCTTCTAATAAGGGATCGTCCAGATTAAAGAAACTCATTTGCATTTCCTCTTTCTCCGATTTAATTCCAATTAAAGCATCTCCCGAATGCTCCTTTTCAAGTTTCTTTAATAATTTTTGTGCTTTCAAAATAACGGTTTGTGGCATTCCGGCCATTTTAGCCACGTGAATTCCAAAACTATGAGCACTTCCTCCTTTTACTAATTTTCTGATAAAAAGCACGGTGTCTTTCAATTCTTTTACAGAAACATTAAAATTTTGAATTCGAGGTAACAAATCACTCATCTCATTCAACTCGTGATAATGCGTTGCGAAAAGCGTTTTCGGTTTCGATGGATGTTCGTGCAAAAATTCTGCAATTGCCCATGCAATAGAAATTCCGTCATAAGTACTGGTTCCTCTTCCAATTTCATCTAATAAAATCAAACTTCTATCAGACAAATTATTTAAAATAGATGCCGTTTCATTCATTTCTACCATAAAAGTAGATTCTCCCATCGAAATATTATCACTCGCTCCTACTCTAGTAAATATCTTGTCGATAACACCCATTCTTACTTGATCGGCTGGAACAAAACTTCCCATTTGAGCTAGTAATACAATCAAAGCAGTTTGACGCAAAATAGCCGATTTTCCCGACATATTTGGCCCTGTAATCATAATTAATTGCTGGGTTTCGCGATCCAAATAAACATCATTTGCAATGTAGGGTGTGCCAACGGGCAATTGTTTTTCTATTACTGGATGGCGACCATTTTTTATATCCAATTCAAAAGTTTCGTCCAAATCTGGGCATACATATTTATTTTCAATCGCCAACTGAGCAAAAGAAGTCAAGCAATCCAACTGCGCGACTAAATTGGCGTTCAACTGCACTTGTTTGATATACGTAGTTATCCAACCCACTAGCTGCTCAAATAATTCCGATTCTAGCTTGTGGATTTTCTCTTCGGCACCTAGGATTTTAGACTCGTATTCTTTTAATTCTTCCGTGATGTAGCGTTCTGCACTTACTAATGTTTGCTTTCGAATCCAATCGGCAGGCACTTTATCTTTGTGCGTATTTCTAACTTCTATATAATATCCAAAAACATTATTAAACGAAATTTTCAATGATGAAATTCCGGTATTCTCTGATTCCCGTTTTTCAATTCCTTCTAAAAAATCTTTTCCTGAAGATGAAATCGTTCGTAATTCGTCTAATTCAGCATTCACGCCTTCTGCAATAGCGTTTCCTTTTGAAATAGCAACTGGCGCATCCTGGTTTAAGGTTATTTTAATTTTCTCTCGAAGCAACTCACAATCGTGTAATTTATCACCAATAACTTTGACCGCTTCTTGTGGACTTTCCAACGCAATTTTTTTAATCGGAATAATGGCATCCAACGATTCTTTTAAATAAACTACTTCTCGAGGCGATACTTTTCCTGTTGCAATTTTTGAAATCAACCGTTCCAAATCTGAAATTTGCTTGATTTGATGTTGAATTTCCTTCAAAATAGTTTGATTGTCTTTCAAATAAGAAACCACTTCATGACGACTTTTTATCCTATTGATGTCTTTTAATGGTAATGCCAGCCAACGTTTTAACAGCCTTCCTCCCATTGGCGAAAGCGTTCTGTCGATAACATCCAATAAAGTAACCGCATTTGGATTATAACTATGATACAATTCTAAATTTCTGATTGTAAATCGATCCATCCAAACATAGGCATCCTCCGCTATTCGCTGAATGGACGAGATGTGTTGTAATTTATTGTGCTGCGTTTCTGAAAGATAATAAAGAATTGCACCAGAAGCGATAATTCCTTCCGGTAATTCTTCAATTCCAAATCCTTTTAAAGATACCGTTTGAAAATGATTGGTAAGGGTTTCAAACGCATAATCTTCTTTATAAACCCAATCTTCTAGATAAAAATGATGGTATTCTTCGCCAAAAATTTCTTTAAAATCGTTTTTATTGTTTTTAGGAATTAAGACTTCACTTGGATTAAAATTTTGTAATAATTTGTCGATATAATCTTCCGTACCTTGAGCCGTTAAAAATTCACCTGTAGAAACATCTAAAAAAGAAATCCCTATTGTTTTTTTGCCAAAATAAATAGAAGCCAAAAAATTATTGGTTTTAGAATGCAAAACCTCATCATTCATTGATACTCCCGGCGTAACCAACTCAGTAACTCCTCTTTTGACAATAGTTTTAGTCATTTTTGGATCTTCTAACTGATCGCAAATTGCAACTCTAAGGCCAGCTTTAACTAATTTTGGCAAATAGGTATTAATAGAATGGTGCGGAAAACCAGCCAAAGCCGTTTCTGTTTCAGAGCCAGCGCCTCTTTTAGTGAGGGTTATTCCAAGTATTTTTGAAGCACGAACGGCATCTTCGCCAAAAGTCTCATAAAAGTCACCCACGCGAAACAGCAAACAAGCATCAGGATATTTCCTTTTGATCTCATTGTATTGCTTCATTAATGGGGTTTCCTTCACTTCTTTTTCTTTAGCAGCCAACTTGAATTATTTAATAAATGGATATTAATTTTCTAAAAGCGAATTTAATTATTTTTATAACGAATTAAGCCGTTTGGGAAATTAATTTAATTTTAAGAAAATTTTACAACTAGAATTAATTTTTTTATTTAGATTTGTTGCACTAATTTAATTAAAATTAAAATGAAAAAAATATTTTTATTAGCAATGCTAACCGTTTTAGGAGTTACCACTTCTAACGCTCAAGAAACAAAAAAAGCTAAAGCTCCTGCAGATGCAAAAACAGCTGCTCCAAAAGTAGAAGGCGCAGGAATGGTTTTTGAAACTGAAACTATTGATTACGGAACTATTGAGCACAATGCTGAAGGGACTCGTAAATTTGTTTTTACCAATAATGGAAACAAACCATTAATTATTTCAAACACACAAGGGTCTTGCGGATGTACAGTTCCTACTACTCCAAAAGAACCAATCGCTCCAGGGGCAAAAGGTGAAATTGGTGTTCACTATGCAACTGACAGAGTAGGTGCATTTACTAAAACGGTAACTGTAACTTCAAATGCTGATGGTCAACCTACAAAAGTTTTGACAATTAAAGGAACTGTTTTACCAGATCCAGCTCCAGCTACTCCGGCAGTACCAAAAAGCTAACTGTATTTTATTATATAACAAAAGCTTCCTTTTATCAGGGAGCTTTTTTTTTGAATCTTGAATTTTAATATGCGAAAACTAGAAAACAGCGAATTAAATAGAATGTCAGTTGATGATTTTAAAGAGGCCTTAAAAACACCTTTAATAATTGTTCTTGACGATATTCGAAGCTTGAATAATATTGGATCCGTTTTTAGAACATCTGACGCCTTCTTAGTAGAAAAGATATTCCTTTGTGGAATTACAGCCACGCCACCCAATAAAGAAATTCACAAAACAGCACTTGGTGCTACCGAAACAGTAGCATGGGAACACTCAGAAAATGTTATTGAAGTAATTGAAAAATTAAAATCAGAAGGGGTAAAAGTATTTGCAATTGAACAAGTGGAGCGTTCTATTTTTTTACAAGATTTTGAAATTGAAAAAAATCAAAAATATGCTTTCGTTTTTGGGAATGAAGTTTTTGGAGTATCTCAAAAAGCCGTTGAAATGTGTGACGGAACGATAGAAATTCCGCAATTAGGAACGAAACATTCCTTAAATATTGCTGTAAGCGCAGGAATTGTAATTTGGGATTTTTTCAAAAAAATGAGATAATTTACTCCTCTATTTTTTTAATTTCTTCCAAAATAAAAATATAATCACTTTGATTTTTTACAAAATCTCTCTCGGAAACATCTATGATTAATACATTTAAATTGGTTTGGGTATTGATGTAATCTAAATATCCTTTGTTGATTTTATCTAAATAATCACCGTGAATTTCTTGCTCGTAGCTTCTTCCTCTACGTTTTATATTTTGCAATAATCGATCGGTATTTTGATACAAATAAACGTACAAATCGGGTTTAGGCATTTCTTTGTAAATAATATCAAAAAGCGTTTTATAGAGTCGAAATTCATCTTCTTGCAAGGTAACTTTTGCAAAAATTAATGATTTAAAAATATGATAATCGGCTACAATAAAATCTTTGAATAAATCAAATTGGGCTAAATCATCGGATAATTGCTGGTATCTGTCGGCCAAAAAAGACATTTCAAGCGGGAAGGCATACCTGTTTTGATCTTTATAAAATTTGGGCAAAAAGGGGTTGTCGGCAAAACGTTCAAAAACGGTTTTCGCATTAAAATCTTGCGCTATTTTTTCAGCAAGTGTCGTTTTTCCAGCTCCAATATTACCTTCAATGGCAATATAATTGTATTGTTGTAAATTGTATTTTTCAATTGGCAACTCCAAATCAGAAATTACTTTACAACTGCTCTTGTCTTCGCAAATAGCAATCAATTCTTGAGTAGATTTTTGTAAAACGGGATGAATAAATTCTAATTTTAAGTCATTCATTGGTAATAAAACGAATAATCGCTTTTGCATTTGCGGATGCGGAACAACTAATGTTGGTGTTTCAATGATATCATTTTCAAAACTAATAATATCAATGTCGATAATTCTAGGCTGATAGCCGTCATTCAAGCTTCTGGTTCTTCTTAATTTTTTTTCAATTTTTAAAATTCCTGATATTAATTTCAATGCTGATTTATGCGTGTGAATTGCTACAGCGCAATTGTAAAAAGAATCTCCATCAAAACCCCAAGCGGGAGTTTCGTATAATTTTGAAACTGAAAACACCGTTCCCATCTCCAATTGAATCAATTGAATGCATTTTTGAATATTCTCAAGACGATTTCCTTGATTACTTCCTATCGATAAAATGGCTTGATTTTGAACTTTCATAGAAACCGCAAATTAACAAAACAAAACGATAATACAACGACAATTGCAAGGAGTGTTAATAAATTAATTATACTTGAATGCTAACAACATAGCCCTCATTACTTCTAATATTGAAAACCGTTCCGTCCTCAAAAATTAGATATTGCCCTTTGATACCGGTCAATTTGCCTTTAAAGTTTGGGGTTTTATCTAAACTCAAACTATTAATTTTTGTAGGATATTCTAGAACCGGGTACTTCATTTCATACAAATCATTTTTTTCTAAATGAAAATATTCCTGAACTTCTTTTGGCAATAACGGCTGCAGCTTTTCACGTTCAATTATTAAATCGGTAAAAACGATGTCATTGGTTAACATTTTTCGCCAATTGGTTTTATCGGCAAAGTGATTTTTTAGTGCTACTTCAGTAATTCCTGCTAAATAACGATTAGGAACTTCGACAATAGAAATTGCTTTTTCTGCACCTTGATCAATCCATCGAGTAGGTATTTGGGTTTTTCTGGTTACACCAACTTTAACTTCGCTTGATAACGCTAAATAAACAATATGTGGCTGCAATTGAACTCGTTCTTCGTAGGCTAAATCACGATCTTGAATTCCTAAATGAGCGGTGCTCAATTCTGGTTTCATAATCCAATCGCCAACCACTGGACTGGAATAAAAACAATCATAGCAAAAACCTTGGCGGAAAATTTTCTTCTTTTTTCCACAATTCAAACATTGATAACCCACAAAATTGATTTCAATATTTTTATTCAATAATTGATTTATATTTAGAAAACTATCTTGGAAGATCAAAAAATATTGAATTGGAGTTTCAAACTGCGTTTGCATTTTATTTAGAACGCCTTCGTATGTCATTATTAAAAGTTTAAGGTATAAAGTTTAAAGTTCCGTAAAAATTGCTATTTTTGGTAAAGTTAGCATTTGTTTGTTGTTTAACAAATCTAAAAGTCGAAAACTAAATCTAAAGTTGAAATGCCAATTTCTATAATCAATTCCTTCGCTTCTTGGGTTTTAAAACAGCGCATTCATCAGATTGAGCTATTTTTAAAATACCCTAATGAAGTACAAGAAGAGTTGCTTTTAAATTTAATTCGAGCTGCAGAAAAAACTACTCTTGGCATAGAATACGGCTATGAGTCCATAAAAACCTATGCTACTTTTACAGAACGAGTTCCAATTTCAACTTATGAAGATTTACAGCCACTAATTGAACGAACACGATTAGGAGAACAAAATGTGTTTTGGAATACTCCTGTAAAATGGTTCGCAAAATCCAGTGGAACGACGAATGCAAAAAGCAAATTTATCCCTGTTAGCAATGAAGCTTTGGAAAATTGTCATTACAAAGGAAGCAAAGATTTATTGTGCATGTACTTGAATAACAATGAAAATTCAGGTCTTTTTGCAGGAAAAAGTTTGCGATTGGGAGGAAGTTCACAAATTTATGAAGACAACAATTCCTATTTTGGTGATTTATCAGCGATTTTAATTGAAAACATGCCCATTTGGGCTGAATTTATTAGTACTCCAAGTAACAGAATTTCCTTAATGAGTGAATGGGAAACTAAGATTACTGCCATTATCAATGAAACGAAAAACGAAAATGTAACTAGTTTTGCTGGAGTTCCTTCGTGGATGTTGGTATTATTAAATAAAGTATTGGAAGAAACTGGAAAATCAAACTTGTTGGAAATATGGCCTAATCTCGAGGTGTATTTCCATGGCGGAGTCAATTTTGATCCTTATAAAGAACAATATCAGAAAATACTTCCCAATTCAGATTTTAAATATTACGAAATATACAATGCTTCAGAAGGATTTTTTGCCATTCAAGATAGAAATGATTCGAATGAATTGTTACTAATGTTGGATTATGGGATTTTTTATGAATTCATTCCAATGGATGTTTTTGGAACACCCAACCAACATGCCATTCGCTTGAGCGATGTAGAATTAAATAAAAATTACGCGATTGTTATTACAACCAATTCTGGTTTGTGGCGCTATATGATTGGAGA
>Ga0114975_10002182_pt1 | contig 13486 bp, 2 predicted proteins | sample S_130626_EF_Meta_FD_87031 | JGI IMG/M metagenome (GOLD analysis project Ga0114975, IMG submission 87031) | Freshwater microbial communities from Lake Simoncouche, Canada to study carbon cycling - S_130626_EF_MetaG | ecosystem: Environmental > Aquatic > Freshwater > Lake | place: Lake...
GATTAACGTGGGTAATCCCTGAACCGTTAGGTCCAAGGATTTAACCACATTAAAATCACAAGAAACATTTACATTAGCAACTGAAACAATATTCGCTATAAGCATAACGCAAATATACGAAAAAAAATTATAAAATCAAATTTTAACCGCCAACGGCACTAATAATACCATCAATCATTGCTGGTAAAGTAGGTATTTTAGTTGCACTACATGAGTGTGCATCGGCATCACTACCAACATATCCAAAACCTTTTACAATTGTTGCACCAGCATTTTTATATACGTTATAATATGTATCTACATTTGCTTGGGTTATACTTACGTTCCCCCCCCAACCGTAACTTCCTGTTATAAACACATATTTAGCATTTGGAAATACTCTTCTTAATTCAGCCATTAGACCCGCTTGATTGTCTTTTATACCAATGTTAAACCCTCCATTTGTTCCAATACTAATAACAACATTTTTAACCGATGTAGTTACTGGATATTTTTGTAATGCGCCAATTAACCATGATACACCTTGTCCACCTAACCATAATGATGCTTCACCACCATTTGGTGATATTCTTCTAGCCTTTCCATTCTTTTTAATGATTTGAGACTCAATACATGGTGATAGCGAATCACCAATAATGATTGTGTCTAATGTTGTGGCTTGTTTAGCTGAACCAATATTGCTACCAGTATAAAACGATTGTGTTTTGAGTCCAGATGCTTCTTTTCTTCTTGCTATTACTTGAGAGTCGTTTGCTGATTTACATTCAGCACATCTCTCGTATTGTATAGCAAAATCTTGAGCCCAATCTTCTGGCGTTCTTTCTTGTTGCCATGTACTTGGGAATAGTTCCTTTACTTTAATTATTACAAAATCTAAATGTTTTTCCGTATTTTGCATTACAGCTAATTTGTCACTATCGCTAGCATTTTCTTTTCCGTATAATTTAAGATATGCTGGACCAGCTCCTCCACAAACATTTACTTGTGTTAACCCCCAACTGCAATAATATTTACCATCACCATATCGTATAGCCCCTGTTGAGCCATCCCCTCTTTTATCCCCAGTTGAATATGGGCTATATCCGCTTTCTTTAGCAATATTAGCCATAATACCAATACTAAGGTTTTTATTTTTTAATCTAGTGTTTAAATAGTCATAAATGTATGATAATTGTGGCCCATCTCCACTTGCATTTGTTATTGGTTGATTTGATTCTAAATTAGCTGCTGGCATAAGGGTTGTTAATAAATCAGGACTTTGTAATGCATTAATACTATTAGGTTTAAATTCACGTACCAATTTACCTAAATTTTTTGACCCACTATCATCATACCATCTGTCAGCAAATAACGGTCTCCATGGTGTGCCCATCGCGGTTGTTATTTTTTCAATATCGTCAAATAATGCATCCCATGGGAAATTATCACCAACATCCGCTTTGTCAGCTGATGTCAAGTGATGTGAGGTAATCGCATTAATTGTTGGGTGTTGTTGTTTAGCTAATAGTATTGCATTAACAATACTATTCCATTGTTCTTTTGAATTGTATGTTCCAGCACCTAAACTAAGATTTGTTTGTTGCCAATCATCCCAAGTTCTAACATATGCTGATTCACCATCTTTTTCAACACCACCAACATATGATATACCTATTGATTTTCCATTAAGTTGCGCACATGCAGAATCTTTTTCACTGTTGTTTCTATAACAACCAGCATGAGATGCTATATTTGTTAACTCACATGTTTTAATAATGTCACCGTTGGTGTCTATCTCAAAATGATAACCAACACCATTTGGTTCTGGACTTGCAAATTTTACACCTGCTGTCCAGTGTAATACAACGTATTCTGGATAACCATTTTTATAACTTCCAGCGCCATTTAACATTACAGACGATTGTTTAAGATTTGTAACAGTAACGTTACCAATTTGCTGTGCGGGTAATGGTATATGACCAAAATTACCTTGAGAACTGCTGGTTATTGTGCTACCAGCTGTTGCTTGTCCAATTTTTTGCCCAGATATCAATGAAGAATAAAGCGTCGCTTTATCTATTAATGGCGTTTTTGCTATTCTAATTCTTGTACCAGTAAAAACGGTTGTCATGTTATTTGGTACAATATTGTGAGTAACCTTTGTGATTAAATAGGCGCCATGAAACATTGGTATATTATCCAATTGGAAATACATCATTGGTTGAATCATTGCGTCACCCATCATTTCAACTTCAGCTTTATAGCTTCTTACAGAATAAACGTTGTATAAATTTTGACCAATATATGATTGGTTTGCTGAACTTAAGGAATTTGATATTGCATCTGTTATTGCTAATGATTCGGCGGTTTCATTAAATTCTGATTGGTCAAGTCTAATATCTTTAAATATGTTTTGGTTTTGTTGTCCGTATCTAACCACAAATGCAGATGCAAAATCCTCCCAACTAGCTTTTTCTTGCGAAAAATCTTCAGGCCATGTATTTTCATTTGTTATATCAAACCCATCATTTGGGTATTGCGAATCTGGACCAAAATCTAGTTTGGTTGATGTTTGCCCAACATATACACAAACAAACGATGGACCTGTTGCTGTTTGTTTTTGTGCCATATAATAAGGATATGGTTCAAAAACGGAATGCAATTCTTTAGGGTCGTTAAAATTAATAAAATTTGGTAAGGCAATAAATTCAAAGTTATTATCTGTTAATATTCTACCAAATAAATCATAAATGCTGGAATCGGGACTTTCATACAGTTGGTGTGTTACCATTACTGGATGTATTTGAAATTGTTCACTAATATCTTCAAATGACCTACTGACAAATCTAAAACTATCGATAAGATTTAACCCAGCGGGTGTTTTACTGCCGTATTTAGCATTTAATTCTGTATCACCTGCTAGTCTATATGGTTCATTTGTTCCTTTAGAACAACATTGAAATAATATATCATCAAATGGTCTTGGACTACCTCCGACACCAGCAATCCACTTATCGTATATTTTTTTACATGTTCTGTATATTTCTAATTTAATTTTTTCATTTTCGCCTGGTGAAACTATTGTTTTTTGGTCTTCAGCAACTTTGGCTTTTAACGCTTGGATAATAGTGTCGATATATTTTACAAATTTTGTTTTAAAAAATCTTGCGTTTGCGATAATTTGGTCATAGTATGCCCACATAATTACTGAATCGTTTTCAATATATTGTTTTGTAAAAAATAATTCTTTTAATTTGGTTTCGACTTTACCGTTTTGTTTATATTCAATAAAAAAATTATAATTATTTATAGAATTAGTTACAGGTATTGTTACACCGTTAACTGTTGTTTCTTTACTATTATAATAGTTGTATGTTAATATTGCATAATCTTCTTCTAATTTGCCTGGATTAGCACCATTTGTTAAATGAGCATTAATATTTGCTGGATTATTTAATGGTACATATGTTCCGATATTATTTAAATCGTGCTTAACTAATGCCTCATTACTAGTATCAATAATTGTACTGGAATTAATTGCGTTCCATGCGGCTTTCCAATTTGCGTCACTGCTACCCTTAGATGTATCTTTGGGTTTTAATTCAAGTATATCTGATATATTTGGTACTTCAGGATTACCGCTAGGTTGAAATTCTTCAACAAATTTAATAAATTCATTAATAAACATTTTTTTAGCTGGCGGCGGCAATTGAATTAACTCGTCGTCTATTTTTGGATATTCAGTTGTTAATTCTTTATTTGAAAAACACATTGGGTAATTACTTTGAACGTAGCTAGCAGCACTTGCTAGCCAGTACCCTAATAAACCTTGTGTTATTGGTTTTTCGGTTGTAGCTACCAAAATTCTATTATTTGTCGGTATAACTTTTAAAAATTCGTCATACTTTGGAAAATGGGCATATACATCTGGTATAAAATTGTCAACAAAAAACGACCCAAGAAATTTTATTGGGTCTGTCCCTGCTTTACCTTGTTCGTATCTCCAAAGTAACCCACCTATAAATGCCGACCATAATTTTGGTGTTTGGATATATCCAGACCTCCATTTAAATGTATTTATTAATTCTTTTTGTTTAAAAATACCAACAAAATTTTTTAACCCTGGTATTAACCCATCTGGAAGTGCAGATTTACCCATTAAGCCTCTCCACGGTAATGAATGTAAAAATAAAAATGTTTTTGCAGAATAAGAATCCTGTGCATTATAAAATCTACTACCAAATATTGGAACATCAAAAATAACATCACTATAAATACCAAAATTTAAAAACGGAAAAGCTACTTGCTCTTGTGTTGTTTCGTTATTAAATAATGTTATGTTTTTTCCAACAGATGTATGGTTATTATTTGGTTCGTTTAATTTGTTAAAAAACCAATTTGTTAAATCAGTTGGATTACCAAAAATATTTGTATTGTCAATAAATGCATATGTCCCGAAATTACCGCCAGAATATGTCATATCTAAACTTAAATCACCTATTTTTTGAATTCTTGGAGTTGAGAGACCTGGTAAATTGGTTTCATACTCGTTATCAATCAATGGGTTGTCATAAAATAAACTAAAAAAACTTAGATTTTCATTTGTTCCGTATTCGGGTTTTGATGAATAGTCAATTATTGTGAATTCTTGAACACCATATTTACCGTTGCTAAGAAAAAATCCAGCACCTTCTGTCATTTCTGTTGATGTGGTTATATCTTTGGACAATCCATCATACTTAAAAATGCTTGGTCCGCTAGATATTGGTGATGTTGAATTTCCTTTGTCATAAGTATTAAAATCAATAAAATTAATATATTTTGCGTCATCATATTCGTAATAAAGATTTGTTTCTTGTGTCCTAGTTGTTAAAAATAAATCAGATGTACTAAACATTGTACGCACTGCAAGATTTGTAAACCCCTTATCCACAGGTAATGCATATACATAAGTACGTTCATAAAAATATTTGTAATCTAGAATATCATCAGTACCTTGTTTGCCTGCCGTTAATACATTAGTTTCTACACCATCAATAATTCCTTTTACTTCAGCATATTTATCAGCATTATCATAATTGCTAGTTAATGCTGGTAAAATAATATTATTTGTTTTATATTTTTCAATTATTAACTGTGCTTCAGAATTTGCAAATGATTCTATTTCTGTGTCATCAATTACGCCGCTAGGTTGCCAACCTAATACGCCTACGGCTCTTAAAACTATAAGTCTGGCAATATCATCTTGATTTGCGCTATCAGGTAATCTGTCGTATGGTTTTGTTGTTATTGAATTAATTGAGTCAATTGGGTTAAATGCTTGCCAAGCTACCACACCATTTTGACCAGCTTGTACTGCTTCATCCTCTTGTATATTTCTAACCATTTGCGCATACAAATCTTCAACAAATTTAACTTCTGGTACTAGAAGTGGATTTGAAAGAACACCAGCACCACCAAGATATTTTTCTTCATCTTTTTCAATGTATTCTGGCCATGGATATATTACAGCATCTTCTGTATTCTTGATGTCTAGTCTTTGTTTGGTTTTATCTTTTGACCTAAATTTTTTAAGTTCATCAATTCTAGTTGTTTCTAGATACTTTGAAGAAACCTGAAACATTAATTCTAAGAATATTTCAATGTGTGCAGCAAACATTTTAAAAATATTTCTTATGTTTGGTTCGAATGTTAATTTGCTTTCAATTGCGGCTGCAATATCTAAAGCTAATGCGTCTGTGAAAACTTTCTGAGAATTTCCCAATTCTGTTCTAGCGTCTTGTATGAATTGCCTAGTTTCAGTAACATCATATGCAATAATATATGCATCGCTAGGCGATAATGTTTTTGGGGCTGCATTTTGTAGTCTTTTTATGACGTTATTAATTTCTTCGGTGTTGTTGGTGTCTATTAAACTATCGTACCCGCTTTTAACAGTGTCAATCATGTCTGTATTATTAACACCGCTATCTGGTCCAATAAGTTCATTTGCTGCTGGTATGGGAGTAGCAACCCGTCTATCAGTTACTTTTAATTTTGCACCCTCTAAATCACCAACCTTTGTATTATACGCATCGCGTTTTATTACATATTCATCCACAAATTCTTGAAGGATATTATCAGCTTTTGTTTTGCTAAAAGCCTCGCTATCATTTGGGTCAGGGTCTGGGAAAAAAACAATACTAGTATTATATGGCTCAGGTGTATCACCAAGTATTGCTTCGCATATTGTTGGGTCTTTGAGGTCTGCAATAAAGTTATCGACCAAACCTTCGATAACTGTTAAATCAGACTGTAATTCATTAGCTAATGCTACGTTGTTTCTATTTACATTTGATGTGTTTGCTAATTGTTCTTCAACTAATTTATCAATGTTGTTCATGTCTTTCATGAACTGATTAATAGAAATAGTGTCTTTATCTTTTAACAACTTTTCTCCTTCTGGTGTCCTAACTGCTGCTCTGAGATATCCAAGAATCATATCTGCAAACATTGCATATGTATAACCAACAAAACTTGCGCTAATCTCAAAATTACCAGTTTGTGAATTAAATTTGGTATTGCATTTAACCATGTGTAAGCAATACGTAACTGGTTTACCATAAAACCCCTTGATTTTTAATTCAAATAATGGGTAGGGTAATCTAAATAAAACATTATATATTGATTTAGCACCAGATTGAAAAATTGCTCCACCTCTTACATCAATAAAATCTATATTTACCATTGGTGCATATGATGAATTGAATTCTATTTGGATATTGGTAATACCTAGTGCTTCTTCAATTATAGTTTCAGTCCCTAGGTCTGTATAACTAGTTGTTAAGAAATTACCATAACCAGTACTTCCATCTTTTTTACCATTAATAAAATTTGCAATCTTATTACCTTCACTATTTTTTGTTTCTGTACCGTTTTGGCCGTTAATTAATACAGTTCTTGCTTTTTGTGTTGTAACTAATTCAACAATAATACATAATTCTTCTGGTGGTACAGACATATTATAGTTTGTATTACCAAACATACCACCATTATATTGGTAACCCATATCATTTGGGTCAACTATGTTGAACCTACCAGTGCCTTTTCTACCTTTATTATCCCCCATAAAGTAATTTATAACTATTTACTAATTGTATATATCTGCTTATCGCATCCTCAAAAGGAAATGGTACAACTATTATTGTTTGGTCGGGGATTAAAAACTCTAACCCACCAAATTGTGGGTTTGCAGACATTATTAACCAACCAAAGTATGGTGAATTATAATACGTATTACTTACTTTGTCAAGCCTTGTTTCACCTAATTTATATAATACGGTTTTATCACCGTTTGTTTGTGTTAACGTAAGACCAGGTATTGGCTTCATCTTATCGTTACTTCTAAATTCTTCGTATCTATCGAAATATCTTGGCATATGATTTTATTTTTTTATTTTGCTGGTTTGCTTGGTTTAGCAAATTGGTAGAAAAACTGTTTAAATTGTAATGAATCACTTTGAAATATTAATGGATAGTTAAAAGTACCATCAACTGCAATTCCTTCGTCAACCAAGCATTTTGGTGCTGGTTTTTGATAACAAGGTGATTGAGTATTTGTATTCTCAGTACCTGTTAACACTTGACCATCAGCTCTACTAACATATCCAGAACCACAAGAACCTCTTGTGTCAAAACCAGTATATGCAACACCTTCGCTTGTTTTATCTAAAACAACAGTGTATTCTGTAGTATATTGACTACCAGCTTTCCTAATTTCAACCTCCATGCTTGTTACTTTTGGATTAAACCCAGCATTGTATATTGTATCCATTATTTCACCTACTTTTGCTGTTAATGATTTTCCACTAGTTTGACCAAGTTGTCTACCAAAACTATGTGCAGAATCACAGTCGTTTGTTACGTACTTATCTGTATATGTTATTGGTAATTGTAACGCTGATGTAGATGTTGGCGGTGGTAATGGGGTATTATCTAAATAAAAAGTGTAATTATTTGTAGTTCCATTCGACCAAGTTATTTTAAATGAGCTACCAGGGGTTCTTTGTGCTGTTAAAATTGAATCGATATATTCTTGTTCTGGGTCATCAAACTCAATATCGCAAGTCCATTTTGTGCCAATCACCCATGATTTTCCGCCTGGTACAGTTGTATCATTTTCAAGATTACCTAATGTAACATTATTGTGTGAGTCAGAACCAGAACCAAAAATAACTGAGGCATCGTCATTTCGACGAACATAAAATTTACCCGAAACTCCAAAATCTAATACCGCATTAGTGCCGTCTTGTTTTTTATATTCAACCGACGCTTGACCAGTATATTTTGAACTGCTTTGTAACGCAAATACAGGAACATCTTGTGTTTTACCCCAGTTAAATTCAACAGTAATTTGGTCATATTGTGTGCTATATGGAAAAACCTTATTAATTTCAATTTGCGATACAACATCAGCATCTTTACTATTGCTAGCAGCTACTGGTGTTGGTGTTGTAGGTGCTGGGGTTACCGCAGCATTTCTATTGTGTTCAATTTGTTCTCTACCATCAATGTTTAGTTCAATTGTTTCTATTATATTATTTTCATAATAAACAGAAAAATTATAATATCCGTTAGGTATATCAATAGTTGGTAACGCGATTTCAAATTTTCCTATAAAAGTTCCTAAATTAAATATATCTTTTGTACTATTATCATCCACTTCATCATTATAAGTTAAAGTTTTATCAAATATATATGTCCCGTCTATTACATCTTTTGCTTGAATTTTTATACTAATACCTTTATTAACAAAAGTTTTATATTCATCATCTGAAATAATTTTATATAAAACGTCGCTATCGTATATGTTTTCTTGGCTTAATATAATCTTTATAATTCTATTGGTAGTAGTTTTAGTTGAATCAATACGAATTTTTTCAAACCCTGTAATTGTCGGGCCAGTTGGTGCACTTATATTTGTATTTACAGAATTAGTTAACATTACTTTATTTAATGATGCCTTTGTTGTATCGTTGTATACTAATGTTTCTAGGCTATATTGTTTACTCTCTGTAAGTCCAGTACATACTGGTGTTGTTTTATAAAATAGGACAGAAAGATTATTGTCTTTTAAATTATTTTTAAATGAAAAAATTGACCCATCACCAGTATCATCGGGATGTATATATTCAAATTGTTCTAACCCATCAGTACTTCTTATTATAGATTTAACGTTAAAATTATAACTACCAAGTTCAGGCCTTCTTGGGTCTCCGTTATTAAAAAGGTTAAAATGGATAGCACCTTCTTCTTTCTCTGTATTTGCAGAAGTTACATCTTTTACTGTTAATTTTTTAAGGGCAGATTCTTGTTCTTGTTGCGAATTTGTAAGTCCACCAACAATTATTTCATAATTACATGGGTCTGTAACACCAACAAATTTAAATTCAATACTATAGGGTATTTCATTACCCTCAATTAGCTCTGGGGTTTTTGGTTCTGTATCTGAAAAATATAAATTATTAGGTAATGGGTTAGAATTCATAAATGTACTAGGTACATCTATTGGTGTTTTCCAAACATATTTATCTTTTTCATTAATAACGCTAGTTAGTGTTACTGTTAATTTATAGTCTTGAGATAGTACCGTATTTATATCTGTTGGGTTAATATAAAAGGAAATATAATTACCTTTGGTGTCTTTAAGTACACTTATATCTGGGTTTGATGTGTCTAATGCTGATGTACCAATAGTAATTATATGACCATCAGTATCACATTTGGTTTCTGTTTTGGTTACTTCACCAGTATCTGTTTTAAATGTAATTTCACAACTTTTGTCGTTTAGCCCAACTAATTTTAAATTTACACCGTAATTACCACTATTTATCAATTCTATTGGTGGGGCATTTCCATTCCATCTACTGCTATCACCATAAAACTCCCACGCATTATTATTTGAATTATATGTTGTTTTGTCGTCATCATAAAAAAACCAATCCTTATCCGAGCCGCTTGCTGTATAAACTTTACTTTTATCATTTAAGTCAAATACTTCAACACTCCACACCATTGGTTGTGATATTTGTACTGCTGGGTCGTTATACCCAAATTCAAATCCGATAACCCAACTATCTAACTCATTTTTATCGTCACCTTTTACAAGATAAAAACGAATAGGTGCATTTTTTTTGGTATTTATAGGTCCATCAAATGGGCCAGAATCATCTGGATGCCAGTTAACCCAATATAAATTATCTTTATCTCTTTCACAAGAAGATGATGTACCATCACCACCCTGAGTATCTGGGCTAGTTTGTTGTTTATCTTCATCACTGGTTGCTGTTTGGTCAACAGTTGGTGGCGAATACGTCGGTACTTTATTTTCAAGTGCACCCATAGAGTCAGTAACGGAATCAAGACCTGGTACCAGACCATAAGCTGTTTCTTGTGTACCTTCTGGCATTAGTTCTGTTTCAGATTTAAATGTTGTTCTATTTCTAAGTTTAGGGTCTGTTGGATAATTTTTAAATAACCCTTCATTTTGTATTGTTTCAACAGTTGCAATATAATCTGCTCTAGGGTCGTAAACTTGTGAGTTTGCAAAATAATTAAACGATAGAGCGTTTTGTAATTTATTAATTGGACCATATAAGCTAGAACCACCAATATATTTAAATGATATTGTTACATTGGCAATCATTGGTTGTACGCCAACACCCTCTGGATTTAAATCCCAAACCAATGGTTCGTAATCAATACTTAAATTATCCATCATTATTTTTGTATTATAAAAATCGCCGATTCTTAAAATACAAACAGGTGCTGGACCAAATGATAAATTTTCAGGATTTTGATTTGTATTGGTTGTTGGTCCTTGTCTAGTACATTGTAATAAGAATGTTAATCTAGAGTTTAATCCCTCTGGTGTTGTTGAATGAAAAGCTGGATGAAAATATCTTATTTTTTGTCTAATTTTATCAAACACAAAAGAATCTTCTCTACTTAATTTTTCAAAAAAATCTTGTTCAGTATAAAATCTATTAGATACTTGTGAATTTAAAGATATTTGTTGAGGCTCTACAACAGTTCTTGGAGTTTTTATCTTGGTTGCTTGAGCGTTATTTTTAAATTTAATTCTACCATATCTAGCGTACTTGGGACCTTCAGAATCTACAGGTGTGTCTTCATTGTAAGGAAATTTCTGACCATCTTTAATACCCGTTTTTGCAGCACCGACAATTCTTCCCTCCTCAATAATAGTGTTATCTAATAACCATTTTTTCATTGCTGCAGCTCTATTTTTTGATAGTTGCTCATTTGCATATGACTGTCCGCCACCTTGACTACTAGCATAACCCTCAATTTCGGCAACACAACTAGGACATGTGTTTTTTAAATAATCTCTAAGTGCGGTCTTATATGCTTCGTCGTTCCATGTGTCAAATTCTTTAACTTTTGGAATTATTAATTTTTTATTACCAAGAGAACTAGAAGTACCAGGTTTGTTAAACCCATAGTCTGTTGTGTCTGGCCATACTCCAATATACGAATAAGTGTACCCTACCACTTCGCCATCAACTATAAGAGGTCTTGGATTTGTGGGAAATGTTTCAAGTTCTGGATTTGGACTGTCGTATCCTTCCTTATCTGTCGCACTTTTATATTGTTTTTCACCATTGTATGGGCCAATTCCAGGAAATTGGTCTTCGTCGATACCATCTTCGTACCCTTCTTTGATAACGTAATCAACGCTTGTTATGTCATTAGGAAAATAAATACTGATTTCACTTGGTGCCTCTACGGCAGGAACTGTTGTTTCATCAAAAACAGTTTTAGTTATTTGTTCAATTTTTGTTTTTTCTTCTTGTGTTAATAGACTTGTAAAATAATCGTCTTCAATACAACCAGCAAACCATGAACGTATATATTCATCAGTTGGTCCGTTGTTACCCTTAAATGCATTCATTGCACTAGGATGGTCAACAACTATCTTAAATGAAAGATTACCTGTTCTTTCAGTATTATTATACGTATACAATGGTTCACCTCTACCAATAAATAAATTACTTTCAAGACTAACCGAACTAGATTCACTAAATGTTAAGTCATAAGGTGGAAACCACATAATTCTACCAAACTTTCCTGTTAATAGGTCGCCTGGCCCTTGTTCAATTGGTAATAAATTTACCGCTGGTGAACCAACCCATGCTAAGTTCTCAATTGAAAACATATATTTTTTAGGTATTGTTGACCTTCTCGTTAAATCATCTGTTTTATATGGTGCAATTTTTACAAATCCATTATCATCTAACACAGACATTCTTTCTGAATTATGTAATCTCCAACCCTTTGTCTTGCCTGTTAATATTTGACCACCTGTTAATTCTTTTTGATTTAATCCACGACTCCTGATTAATTTACTAACTGTATCATATCTATTTTGTGGTATCCAAGTTCTACAAAAAGTACTTTCAGCTGAATCGCTTGTTGTTTTGTTTCCAAGTGTTCCATCTGAATTAAATTTAAATCTAGATAATACACCAGAACCTTTAGATATAAACCCGTTATATGATACAGCTGTTTGTATTTGTTCTTTATTGTTATTTCCATCAGCACTACCATGCGCTGATACCATTGTCATCATACCTTTGCTATTAAATAATTTTTGTGTTTTATTTAATAGTGATTTTTTTTCTCCGCTAATTTGAGGTGCATTAACTGGTAATACTGGACCTAAGGTTTCTAGCTGTTGTAATTCTTGAGCAACTAGGTTTGTTGTTGCACCTTTATTTGATGTCCATGCAAAATTTTGTGCAAATGGTTTTGAATCTGTAGAACTAGGTAATCCAACAAAACCAGCATCCACAACAAATTTTTCACGATTCCAATTCATATCGTTAATTGGTTTTTCTTCAGTTGCGGGTTCTAAAAAATTCTTAACAATTCCGCTTTTTGCAGCGCTAGCATCACCGCTTGGTGAATCATTAAAAGCATATAAGTTTGGTTTAGCGCCAGACACTAAAAAACCTCTAGAACCACCAGCTTTATATAGTGGTGAGTATCCGCTTCTAAACGGTGATTCTTCTGGGTTATCAGTTTTACCGTCTTTTGCTGTACCTAATAAGTTTGCTTTAAATTGAGTTTCTAGCGATTTTCTTTGTCCTTTACCAGTATTAGTTAGCATTGAATTTGCTCTATCAATATTTGATATTGCACCGCTTTCTGTAAAGAATAAAGAACCACTATCATCTAATCTACTTTTTGGTAGAGTAAATCCTAATATACGTTCAGCAGTACCAACAACCTTACCTAATAAATCATCAGATACTGTAATCTTATAGTTTGGTCTTGGAAATTCAAAATCACCAGCACCTAATATTGAATTTACATTTTGTTGAATATTTAATTTACCTAATATTGCTTGCTCTGTATTAAATGCTGCGTTGTTTGCTAGGGCCAATGCTAATTGTTGGGCACCTATTGTCCCTAATTTTGTATCATTAAGAACACCAGCAACGCCTAA
>Ga0114975_10002183_pt1 | contig 13483 bp, 15 predicted proteins | sample S_130626_EF_Meta_FD_87031 | JGI IMG/M metagenome (GOLD analysis project Ga0114975, IMG submission 87031) | Freshwater microbial communities from Lake Simoncouche, Canada to study carbon cycling - S_130626_EF_MetaG | ecosystem: Environmental > Aquatic > Freshwater > Lake | place: Lake...
GTTAATAGAATTTTTTTCAACGACTCTATAATTTGTCTTATTGCTTCGCGGTCATCCACAAGGGGGAACAATATTGTATCATCTCTGGTATGAAGTTTAAGATACAGGGCGCCAGGCGTACTCATTGATATATGGAAGCCCAATAAATTTTCCTTTTTAAAAGCCAAATATTCTACGCCATGAAGAATAGTTACAAGGTTTTGTTCTTCGGTGTATATAATTTTGTTCAAACCTGGTGTTAGCGACATTGATGCAGATTTGATTATTGTATACTAATTACGCGATATCTTTATACCGGCTATTCAAACAAATATACACACCTTATTATAAAAATTTGATTAGTGTATTATACTTGTTAATTAATCAATGATACCACAAATTTCGCTGGATTATTGGCAAATAATCATTGGTTATGCCATGTATCAGCTGACCCCATATATAACAGATATTATATTTATTATGCTGCAGTTTATTGGAATTCGGCACTATATTATTAGCGGTGACAAGGACCACTTTCGGAAAATTTTCAAAATTCTTGAAGCCGAAACGCGGGCCACGTCTTGTAAATATATCAATGGCAAAGACGTGCCGTCAGGATATTTTATAGGATATAAATGCGTGGGCCAATTTATTAATCAAAATAGTTACGATGACGAAAAAATACATATTGTAACAACGGTTTCCTACTATAAACGGCTGACGGAAGAAAGTAGTGTAAGTTTTAACGAAGGATTAAAATTTGGGGATGGAACCCGCATGGGCCTGATTCTTAACGATGTAAATTCTACTGGCGGAAAATCTGGGACCGGGTCGGATGGTAGCCTTAAGAATCGTAAAAATAAGAAGAAGTGTCAAACATCTGAAGATAGTGAAAACCGGGCTGTGTATCGCGAACAAATAAAGATTAAGAAGTTTTGGCGACAGGGGCAATATAAAAACTTTTATTACCCGTCAATGAAATTGGATGTAAGCCATATTAATCCTATTGGGGACCAGGGGCGTGTTGCAGATGATATTATTAGATTATACAAAAGATATGGTCGCGCAACTGTATTTATTCATGGTGTTTCTATGGCTGGGAAAAGCACCATTGGATATCTAGTGGCAAAATACTTGAAGGGTCATTTCTGTCACACATTTAATCCGACTGACCCTGGTGATCACTTTCAGCGACTGATTGGGGAGATGAATCCACGCGATGAAGAAAATATGCCCGTTATTGTTGTGTTAGAAGAGGCAAATGAAATTATTCATGCTATCCATTATAAGACTGTGGCAAAAATTCCTGATATTCCAACACCAGTTCATAATAAAGGTTCATGGGTGACCTTTCTTGACGACCTTGTCTTTTACAAAAATGTTATCTTGATTTTGACCAGCAATGAGTCTAAGGCTGATTTGGATGCACTGGACCCTGCATATTTGGGACCCGGACGTATTGACGCGTGTTATAGTATGATGAATCAACTACCCATTGCGCGCGGGTAAGCTGGCGAATAGTTCGTCTGCGGCGGTATGTAGCAACAGATAGGAGGAAAAGCGGTGGCACGCACAGAAGCAGGCCGAGTTCAAGCATCTGTGTCTTTTTGTTATAAGGGAATGGTTTAGTGTGCGTATCAATTTTGTTTTCCTTAGTCTGACCTTTCTAAACATTGACACATCTGACCGATTTATTGCTTATAAAATGCACTGAACCAGCAGCCTGCCCGTGGCGCAAATTACTAATCTTACAGTAATTCACGCCGATATGTTTGAACTTATACTTGCTGTGTGTTATTACCAGCTCGGCTGCCGTATTAAGGATTTTAGTCTCGGCAACAGGAGTAGTTACACATGCTACCACGTGGCATGACGGGAACTTATCCAAATGGAACCAGAGCCATTCGGGGTCCGAATCTTTAATCAGCTGGGTATTATCTTTTGCTGAGCGGCCTACACGATAAATCACGGTATCAATAATAAATTCTTTCATCTTATCTTATTATAAGAGACTCTTTATTATAATAAAAATATAGTGGGTTGGAATCAATTTTAACGCCAGATACGTACCGTTGCACCACAGTGTGGACATGGGGCTGTTGATACGGGGCCAGTAACACCAATGCGAACTTTATTCAAACAACTTATACATTTTCGGGTGTAAAAAATCAGGGACATCTACATGGTACATGAATTTTGTGCGTTTGTTTTGGAGCTAATAATAGGTTTTGATAAGGTCATACACCATTTTCATGGTCGCCTTATTTTCCGAGCGCTTAATAATCTTAAAAGTAGATAGGTGCGCGAATCCGATAAGAACACAGCGGTGTTGGTCTTTGGCTACAGTAGCAATGTGCGGGCCATCCCATGCACGCTCACTGCGCTTTTCTGATTCCTTGCTCCAGCCAGCAGCTTGAAGAAGGGTTAGCATGTTTTCATAAGTATTCTGGCCATTTGCTACAATGACTTTGGGCTGGTTCACGGCGAAAATCTGGGTCCAAATTGCCTTTGAATTGTTGATGTGGGCCTTTTTTGCTGCCATTTCGGGCCAGCGCGGGGACCTATAAAACACGTAGTTAGAAATAAGCCACTGTGTGCTCATGAAATTGGCCCAGTCTGGCTGCCCAAGGTAGGAGGAAAGGTCCTTGAAGAATGCTGTGACTTGATCCTGAAGCGCATTAGGACCCGTTCCTGATTTATTCCACTTTTCGTTGATAAAGGCGTTACCATGAGACACATAAAGGTCTGTGGGGTCGGTAGTTTGACCACCAGGATTTAGACCCACGAAAATGTAGGGACTGTTGATACTTTTGGGCTCAGTATAAAGAAAGCGATAAGACCCAGGCAAGGCCTCGATTTGGTCCTTAATTGCTTGAAGTTGGTCAGTCATTGCTGCTATTTGAACTAATAAGTTTCGAAACTATCATCTCAATTTTATATAGAGACGTTTACAGTACGGAAAAAAATGAAGTCCAAATTCTTATTGGACTACAGACAAGCAACACGAAAATATGGCGACCTGTTGGATTGATACATTCAATACGGCGACCCCTGGTACATGGTCTTATTTTGACAGCATCGAGGACGCATATAAAGCGGCTATCGATTATAGTTCTTTGAACCATAATTATCAGCCGTTGCCAACTCTGAAAGAGGTTACGGGATGGCTTCGCAATGGGGCTAAAATGGCCAATATTTGCCATTACTCTGCATATCGCATTTGGATTTACTTGGGCCACAGCGAACCGCCTTATAAACATAACTCTGTGTATTGTGAACACATGGGCCGCAACTCTGAGTCTAAATTGTCTACAATCACAATTGTGCAACAGAGCAAAGTTAGTGCAAATAATACATAAAAATAAACATAAACTAAATACCTACTTCTTGCTTTTTTGTATCAAGATAAGATATTCTATATTACGCTTGGCTCCGTGGTCGCCTGTGCCAAGCTGAGACATTATATGACGTTTGAAGTCAATTTCTTCTACATGAATTGGCCCAACTGTGCGACATAAATCTATCAAGTCATCAATAGGCACCAGCGATTCGTTGTTATAACTAATTAGGACGTAACGCACAGGCAAGCGCTTAATAAGAGCACCAAATGCTTCTAATGCCTTAGCACGTGAGTTCCATGGGCTGGCCATACTATCATCGTATTCATCGCTGCTGCTGATACGGTCTATGCGACGATTTGTCTTGAGACCCACTTCGGGTTTGTCCCAACGTGCAATAGAATCCCAAATATGATAGTAGGAGAAATAGGTGTGGGCACTATAAGGTGGGTCTAAGTAAGCCAAATCAGCTGCTTCATATTTGATTTCTAAGGCATCGCCTACATAGTGCTTTGAAGGGGGTTGGTGTTTAAGGGAAACAACGGAGGGCAAACTGAGTTTTAGATTGTTAAAACTGCGCGCACACCACTTTTTGAGGTATGCTTGTTGGATACCTACGGTATTATCCACTTTATCTAATCCCAAAATGAGGGCGGCTACAAGGGTGGCTTTTTCCTGGGGTGTCCATTTCGATGCGTTGCGCTCAATATAATCACGGATAGCGTCCGCTTTTTCTCCATTGTGAGGTTGCCAAACACGGACTACGTTATTGCCCTTTTCCGATTTGACGTCGCAATAATTTTCGGTTAGCCAGCCCGACTTGGGTTTCAGGTTATTTAACTTTTCTATAACCGGGGCTAGGTGTGAATTGTTGTTGATTTGTAAGAAGGCCTGTGCGTAGGTTTCTGAGGCCCATGAAAGGTCACTTGTCTGTGTTTGCCATCCGTGCTGCCTGAAGGCCTGGGCAACGCGTGTTGTGCCGGTGAAAACGTCTATCATGCTGGGAGCACGACCGGGTACCAAGCGTACGTAGCGGCGGACAACTGACAAAATAGGCTCCAGCAAATTCAATTTGCTACCGATATATTTTACTCCTGATGTCTCCATCCCTACTAAAGGATATGGTCTTCCTAATAAAATCTAAGCGGTGTTTGCTTAAACCTTCAGTAAAAATTGAGTGTGTGTCATCTTTTCCTTATTTATCAAAGAAAACATGTCATCGGCACTACGACGATTAGGAAAAGACTTAGCAACAGTGACACGGGATAAATTATCCGATTTCACTGTTTTACAAAATGTGGAAAATCCATTTCTCCTACACTGCACTATTAAGCCACACCGTGATAGCACATATGGAGGAAAGGAATTTATGCTTGAAATGATTATACCACTAAATTATCCATTAATGTGCCCAAGCGTGCGATTTATAGGACATGTTAACCATCCGTGTGTAGGCCAAAACGGGCAACTGCTTTTGCTATGGGATTGGTCGCCGGCATATACTGTGGGAACTATGCTACTGGCCATTTGTTCATACTTTAATGACCACGATTTGACAAAGGGACGTCAAATAGAACGGGTGGAGACTTACAAGGAAGAGCTGATTGCGTATATTTGTCGGCGGGATTTAGAACAGTTTATTTCTTAACTACTTTGGTGACAGTAGATGTTGCAGCTTTAGCAGTTGATACCGCTTCTGCCAATGTTGAACTTGATGTTTTTACAGCTGCAATTGCTGATTTTATTTCAGTAGTTGCGCCGGATAAAGTTGATGCAACTGTGCCAGGAACTGTTTGTGTAACAGCTGTGGTGTCCGCTGATACTTCTGGCACTTCGGCAACGGCTGCAACAATTTCCTCAACAGCTGTAGTTTCGGCGATGTTTGTTTTTACTATTTTTTCAGCAAAAACAGCAGCTTCTTGTAGAAATGGCTGATCCTTGGGTAAGGCCATTTTAATAGCTGTTAAACAGGGAAACAAACAGGATAACCACGTCTTTGGATTACTAAGTTGAATCTTACCTTGGGCAGCTGAAACTAACACATCTATAGTTGTGCTGGCTGCAGTAAGCAACTGGTCTTCAAACGCCTGCTTTGTTTCGGCTGAGGCATCGGTAAAACCGGGTAGCGTGTCAAGCCCTCCTGAGGCGTCCAGGCCCTTTTTAAGGGTTAGTAGCAACAGAGCCTTTTTCTCTGAACCAGATAAGTTGGCCAGAGCTTGAATTTTCTGGGCAAGGCCAACTGCTATCTGAATAACTTCACCTGAATCAAGAACGCCGTCGCTTTTCGCAATAATAAATGCATGCCGGGTCTCCTTTACCAACGCTTCAAGGGGTGTCGCGCTCATCTGCTAATATCTACGTATGTTATTCAAAATCTTTATGACCTTTTGATTTCAAATATGGATATTTTTGAGAAATTGTATATACTATTACTGCTGCCATAAAAATGAACGATGCAATATACATTGGGGAAACTTTTTGCATTGCGAAAATTTTAAACCTTGATGCGGCAAATGCTACGCATACATTAAATATGATAAGTTTGGCCCAGGCTTCAGGTCGCATATCTGGATATCGTTTATCAATAAAGAATCCGATAAATACAACTACCAGCATAGATATGTATGTGCGCAGTGTGCCAGTCACGTGGTTTTCAGCACCGGACTTATATATAAATGAGCGGACTCCTATTAATAGCATTGCCGCCGCTGCAGCAGCTATTGCAAGATATTTTGTCTTTTTCTTTTCGGGAGAGAATGATTTTAGGCGTTCTATATGATGAGGCTTTGGAGATGCATGATATAACAAGAGTCCATACGTTACAATCATTGGTAAAAGATATTTAAGCTCTTGCGTTTTGAGTAATATAATACTTAAACCTGCCAATATCCATGGATATGAGTATACTATAGGCATTGATAACTCAAGGGGGAGTTCCTTGTAACTAAAATAAGTAAGACTAACGATTACAAAACTAAGAGTAGCCATGCCCAAGTGTCGGAACATATTATTTGCAGACGTATCAAATACACTGGCTATTTCCGACGGCTTTGCTAAACACATGCCTAATACAATAAAACAGAGGTGATGAATTAATACTTGTGTAGATACATCGGACCCAACCGCGTTCATTACGGCTGGGCGAAATACCATTGTTATTTCATTTAATAACATCGCTATTTCAAATATAGGCGTTTCAAAAAACATCCCGTAGATGATTTACCCTATTTAGAGGTTTCATATTATTTTTTTATCGTTCTGTTCTGCTCAACTGTATTTTTTCACATAACGGACCATGACTACTTCCATTCATACAACATAAACAACAATGTGTTCCTTTATTGTTATCTGGGTCAGAATGGCGCACGTATGAACAATTTATGTTTGCACACTTCAATTTAGTTATAGCCGTAATCTTTTTATAGTGAAATAGCTCAAAATCTTTATCATATATCCTATTTATTATTTGAAGCGACTCATCATCTAAATAAATATTTATGTCATATAACGGGGGAGGGCTAAGTGATTCTATTTTTTCCCATTTCACATTGGATATGTCGCTATTTTTATCACAAATAAATAAATACTGGGGATAATAGTGAATATAATTTGCAGGGTATGTATAATTAAAATCAAATATGGCTAATTCCTTTTTTATAAAGTTCCTAAAATTTGTTATAGTATATGGTGTGTTTAAAAACTCCATTCGATATTTATATGAACTTATAATTTTATCGTATGGGTCCCTTACATATGTATAATATTTGAAAGCTGCAGCGTTATCCAAAAATTGGTCCTTTAAAATATATGGAATATGTGCATTGTCTAAATTGTCTACTACCCACCAATGTTCTTTAATTATTTTATTAGCTGTATTTTTCTTAATTGTTGTTCTTATATATTTACCGGCGGCCTTTGGAATATGTATATAGACGTATTTTCCTTCCTCATTTTCATAAATGAGCATTCCTACACTACATATTTTATAAAAATGATAGGTTTAAACTATTATCTACTGGCCTGAATTTTTAATATCCCAGCCGGGATTAAGATTTTTACTTGATTTAAAACACCAGACTGAATGCGTCTATATTTTTTCAAAAAATATGTATTTGATTTTAGAAATGTCGTTTACGGTTGAAAAAACTGGCGGAAAACTTGTGTTCAAAGATATGGGGTGTTTTGGTAAGCGAAACAAAAATACAATATGGTGTATTGAACAGGCCGATAAAATATATAATTGGGGGGATTTTCCCAAAATTAAAATTTATACCGAAGATTTTACGGAAGTTCCCGATGCATATCAATACTGTTCGATGGGGCCACTTGATAATTTGATACCCGATTATACGTTTTATGATTGGGGTAATGTTGGTGACTTTGATATAATTACTAAATCAATAAGTGAAAACGGACGTGCAAAAGCAGAAATAAATAAAGCTGGCTGGATTGGAAATTTGCATGCACACCCAAATAGAAAAGTTCTTTATGATATTGGGAAAAGCAGCACAAAATTATGTGATATTATGGCCAGCCATGACTTTAGAAACATAGAGAAGAGTCCCTTTATCAGTATGCCTGATTTAGTAAAAAAATATGCAGTGTTAATTGATATTGAAGGCTTTGGATACTCTGGGCGCGTTAAACATTTGCTGCATTCACATCGACCGCTAATATTGATAGATAGACCCTTTAAAGAATATTATTATGAATATTTGAAGCCATGGATTCACTATATTCCGGTCTTAAATGACTGTTCTGACTTAATTGATAAAATACGATGGGCATTAAATAATACTGAAGCTGCCACAAAAATAGCTGAAAATGCATATGAATTTAGTCAAAAATATTTAACACGTGAGGCATGTTATACGCAATGGAATAAAATAATTACAGGCATAAAAACATGTACACGCAAGACATGTAAATTTGCGCGTCATACACATGTATATAACAATGGCGGGACACACTGTTGTTTTTTGTGCAAACTTAATGGACAGCACGGTCCAGCCTGCGCGTCACGCGCATTAGATAAACCTGAGCCCCACGAAACCGCTGACACAATCCAAAATTTCTACGAGCATAATAATTCTATTGTAGAATGAGGGTTTAAAATATTCATAGGGGGCCAGAGTGGGACGGATTGAAAAAATTGAAGACGGTGGACTTGAGGGGTAAGTATATTAAGACAGAGACAAGAAGAAAATGTCCAACGCAATGAAGCCTTTCAAGAATGCGCGTCTTACGCTATCGGCCGCCTGTGAGTTGGCTGGTGGTGGTGGTGGTGGTGGGGCTGCTAGTGGCAGCAGCTACAAGGTCCATCTGGCTGTCAAGCCGCCGGCTGCAGCAGCAGACGGTGAGGTGCGCCAGGGCATTGTGGTCACGCTCATCTTTGACGTGAGTGGCTCAATGAACGGCGACGCATGCAAGGTGGGTGATGATGCGCCCCGCTTTCACACGCGCCTGGACCTACTCAAGGTTGTGGCCGAGCTTCAGGCGCGCATGCTGGGTCCCCAGGATACGCTGTGCCTGATTAAGTTCAGCGACAACGGCATGGTCCTGCTGCCGCCTACACTGATGGATTCGGCGGGCCTTACGCGTGCTGTTAGCGTGATTAAGGCCATGGTGCCTGAGGGGTCCACCAACCTGTGGAACGCCCTTGAGGTGGCGCACGCCGTCATGAGCAGGGCAGAGTATGCCGAGTCGCTGCGCTATGCCATTATGCTGACGGACGGTGAGGAGAGTTACGCTGCTAACCACCCGCAGGGCACGGTGGGTGCATTTGCTGCGCTGCCGCGGTCCTATGTGCTCAACGTGTTCGGCTTCGGCTCCGCGCTGAATTCAGAGAAGCTGGCAGCGCTGGCAGGGGCGGCAGGCGGGCGCTTCAGCAACGTGGCTGACTTTATGACCCTGGCCACCACCAGCATCAACTGCCTGGCCATTGGCCTGGCATCCTGCCACACTGGGGATAGTGTTCAGGTGACGTATGATGATGGTTCGGTGTCTAACCACAATACATCACTGATTCAGTATGGGCAGGACCGCAACATTGTCTTTACGGTGGCCGGCAAGAAGCCCGTATCTGCAGGGCTGGTGCGCAGTGGTGAGTCTGTGGACTTTGTCTCTGGGCTCAGTGTGGCGGCTTCAGCCCGGTTGGATATGATTAACGCGCTAAAGGCCACCCTGCAGCAGGGTATGGGTATGTCCCCAAGGGCTTATACTGCACTGTATGCTGCCTACCCTGGACTCCCTGATGTGTCCGAGTTCAACACGGAGCTGGTGCTGGCCCTTACACCTGAGAACTGGACCAAGTGGGGTCAGCACTACCACTGGGCCTACCTACAGGCCCTACAGAACGACCACCGCATGAATTTCAAGGAGGCCGGTCAGGCCCACCTGGGTGGCGCGGCCTTTGAGAAGCACAAGGCCGCTGGCGACGCGGTCTTTGGTCAGCTACCCAAGCCACCACCTACTGGCAACCATACGGCTGCGCCAATGTATGGGGGCGGAAGCTATGGCTATGGTGGGGGCTATACGGCGCCTGTGCGCACGGTAGCCACGGTGGCAGCTACCAACGACCCAGCGGCAAGCGGTGGCTGCTGGGCACCTGGGTCTATGGTGCGCATGGCGGACGGCAGTCGTAAGGCTATTGAGCTGATTAATCCCGATGACCGTGTCTGGACTACGACCGGTGATGCCACGGTGGAGTATACACTCACGCTGGGCACGCATGCCACGCCTGTGCAGAACATGTGCCGTGTTGGGAGCCTCCTTCTTACCTGGTATCACCCTGTATTTGTGGGCGGTATCTGGGTCCCAGCATGCACAGTCTCTGCAGTAGAGGTTATGGAGATGCCTGTTGTATATAACCTTATCCTTAGCAGCGGCCACATTCTGGACATTGGCAGCACGCTGACAGTCAGTCTGGGGCATGAGCTGACGGCGGAGGGCGTGGCGCACGACTACTTCGGCTCAAAGGCGCGCATTCTAAACGCCATTAAGGGGATTAAGGGGTTCACAGAGCGGCGCGTGGTGTTTGAGCAGCTGACTGCAGTGCGTAAGGACGGACTCATTGTGGACTGGGTTGAGGGTTGAAGGGTTTTAGACGAAAACAAATAGAATAATCAATAGTATAAAAACAAAATACAAGACATTTTTCAGTTTTTTTTGCAGAAAAAATGAAATGTGATTAGTGTTTGTTTTTATATTATACAAAAATATGAACTTTACAGTTAGGGACGGTACCTCTAGATTTCATCTGAGCAAGCAGGAATGCATTGACCTGGAGCTAAAGTTGAATGTTACTGCATACGGGCGTCCATGGGTTGCCATTGGGGATGCCCTGTTTAACTGGGGTTCAAATAAGCTTGGCGCTGATCCTGAAATCATGGTAACAACCTTTCAATACGAGTTCCTTGAAATGCTAAGGGGTATGAATGGCTGGGAGTCCTGTAAAAATCTTAAGTAGAGCTGACATATCGATGTTTGCGGGTGTGTTTTGAACGCCGCATTTTTTTGGTTTTACGGGTAGTGCCCTTACGGCCTCCGTTTTTTACCGTTGGTAGCATATTATATAAGACTTCTTTTGACGGGCTACTATTAGCGTGTTGAGCCACGAGTCTTAATAATTCGGCATTTACTGAAGATTTGGTAGCAACGTTTTCTTCTGCAAAAGCTGTGTCAATAATAGCATGTATTCCATTGGAGATTTTGTCTAATTTAATTTTCTTGGCAGCATCATTCAGCTGAACCTTAGAATTTCCATACATTTCAACCAAAAATAATCTGTGAAAATAGTCCAATGTTTCGGCAATAATTTTTTTAGTATATTCGGGCACTGGCAATTTTGCCTTATCATATATCTGCATCAATGATACACCAATTGATAATATATCCCAAAATCGAAAGTATATTTGATGTATTAATTGAAGAGTCTTATGATTTCGTGGAAAAATACCATGATAGGCATCAAAGGACCGCATTCCAATAAGAGGGATTTTCCAACAAGAAAAATTAAATAAATAGGCGCGGGCCCCCTGATCTTCTTTATAGCCCAACAAGGCCCAGCTGTCTGGGGTACTACCATTTATATCTGCCAGCAGATTTTCATCGCCAACAATGGATTTTTCCCAGTCATGTAAAACTATATTTTGGCCCTGCCAAGATACATTGCCAAGATGCGCGTCTGTGTGGAAGACTTGAACTGAATAACTGTTCATTTCGACAAGGGCATGTAGAAAGTCTTTGAGCGCCGCGTTGGTTGTTTCAAGGCCTTTATACAACTTGTCATCTTCCTTTCTATTAATGTCTGATTCCTGTATGGGGGTCAGCATGTTTATAAGTGAAGTTTCACCTAACTTTACCTTACCATTAAGTGCCTTGACTGCACATGGATTAGGTAGGTCCGCTTGTTTAAATTTGGCTGTGCATATTTTTGTTGCCAGATTAAAATGGGTAAGATAGCTTGGATTCATGTTTTGAAAGGCAGCCTTAATCTTTTCCTGAATAGCGGGCTCCCTTGAATCTTCTGGGACTATTCGGGACACATGGTTGGGCGGAATCGGACTGTTGTCTGCACATTCAATGGGTGGGTTGTAAACACAGGTGTTATTACCGTTTCCGATTAAGACACCACCACGCATCCTTACTATTGGGGCCTAAAATAATCGCATGAGTTAATAGGAGCAAGAGCCCGTATTTTTACTCATGAGCTCCACTTTTACCGAGTGTATTACGGTTGCTGGTACTAAACGACCGTTTACATCACACAGAAGCGTTAGAAAACGTATGCGCTTGGCTTCAGGGCACGTAATCAGACATCGATATACAGTAACATTTAACGAAATACGGACTGTCGGAAAACGTGGGCGCAGTATTGAGAAAGATGAAAGTGAAAATAAAAAATATCGCTGTGAACAAGAGGTGGATAGCAGCGAAAACATAGAACTTGTTATTATGGAATCTTCTGATAAAGTAGTGCCACGTGTCCCACTAATAGGGTTGTCACCGGAATACTGGTGCCAATATATGTGCGGACCGGATCCACGTATATGGGCAGCCCTTGATATTCAGCGGGCCTGGAGACGTCGGCGCCGCCGCCGCTTGCAGAATACCATAGAACATTTAAACTTTGATGGATTAAAGCTAAGTTAGAATTATAGTATTAAGGTAGTGTATATGATAACGCCTGTAAAACGAAGATTTTCAGACAGCGATATTTGCTGTTGTAAGCGCATGCGCTTACCTGGATTGCCTGCGACTTTAGAAAAGCGTGTACGTTTTGACGAACCTGAAATTGGACCAGTGGTAAAACGACTAAAGTTTGATAATAGTATAGAATACTTGACGGACGATGGGGAAAGTGATATACACTTGGTTATAACCGAGTGTAATCCATGTGAAACCACTATGAAAAGCGACGGAGACCCTGTAGTTGCCGAGGATATGCCTGTAGTTGCCGAGGATATGCCTGTAGTTGCCGACGATATGCCTGTAGTTGCGGACGATATGCCTCTAGTTGCCGACCTTATGCCTGTAGTTGCCGACGATATACCTGTAGTTGTCTTAAGGGAGCAGGCCCGTAAGGCCGCGCGGCGTATTCAACAACGGTGGCGTCGGCGCGCGCGCAAAAGGGGGGAACTATTAGGGCAATTAAACTTTGGCGGGCTACGCTTAACTTGAAAAATTGATACACGCGTGAACTGAAATAGTTGATAAAACACCAATATGACTTCTTATTTTGATTACGTGCCTACCGAAGTATTACGGGAATGTATATACCCCCACTTAAACTTTCATGAGCGATTGGGTGTGAATCTGTGTTTGCCCACGGAGTGTCGCATTAGCATGCGGCTTGATTCTACTAAAGTTGTCCAAGTAGCCATGAAACTGGCTACTATAGTTATACACAAGGGGCTAACACAGGCCGAGGCACTGGTTGGATTAGAGCGACAGGCGGCTATATATAAGCTTATCGGTGAAACATTACCGCGTAATCTTATTATTACCCAGTATAACATGAAGTTTAGAAACTGTGTATTTGGACGCTTGGTGCACTTTTCAGATTTGGAAAACCCAGATTATAAGTCATGTAGCGATGAATTTATAACGCGGATGATAGCTGTGGCAGAAAATACACTGCTTCTTCTGAATACACGATTTCCTTA
>Ga0114975_10002184_pt1 | contig 13482 bp, 16 predicted proteins | sample S_130626_EF_Meta_FD_87031 | JGI IMG/M metagenome (GOLD analysis project Ga0114975, IMG submission 87031) | Freshwater microbial communities from Lake Simoncouche, Canada to study carbon cycling - S_130626_EF_MetaG | ecosystem: Environmental > Aquatic > Freshwater > Lake | place: Lake...
CTGTCCGTTACAATCACTAACCCAAGTCAAGCGATAAATATAGTATGACCTTACGGAACCGTACTATATGTTATTAAAAGAAATGTTTAGCCCTATTGGGGCACCTAATGAAGCAGAACAGGACATAGACTGGCTGGGCGATCTAAAATTCTTCATTGACAACGACACTGATGTACTCAGCAAGCAGTTCTTCCCTGCTATTAGAAAGCACAAAGAGCATCAAGGTCATCCTAAAGCATATCAATTATACATTACTCCATTAGAGAGCGTGTGCGAAACCTATTGTAAAAAGTTCCAAGTTGAGGGAAGAAATGAAAAATTCTCTAAAGACAAGTTGATTGAACTGGCCAAGAACATAGCTGAACAACAAGAACAGTTTATGAAAAAAGGCGACTACAGTAAAAAGAAATAATCGGAGATATTTGTGTTATTAAATGAACTATTCGCCTTTAGAAAACAGTCACAGTATCTATACGAAGGTGGCAATTTAAGCATAGGCGATAAGAAAGCTGATGAAATAGACCTCAAGGTGCATAATCGCACCTACATGGTTGGACTATTAGACAAGCTGTTAACAGATATAGATAATGCCTTTAAGGCCAAAACTAAAACTCCGATGTGGAGTCCCGAATTACTAAAGAGCAAACAATTCCTTGGCGGCAGTAGTTTGCACTTTTTCAATACCAAAGGCATCAGCGACGAAGAGTTTGTTAAAAACAAACCCAAGGTTGGAGACATTGATACACAGATTGATAAAAATCTAGAAGGTCAAGTAGAGGAATTTCTAAACAGCATTATTAATAAAAAAATTGGCGATGCTGTATTCTTAGGATTCAGCAGAGGCAACGAACAGTACAACGGCTTGTTTGAATTTGAAAATCCTCCGGTAAAGATTCAAATTGACTTTGAATTTGGCAAGTACAATCCCGAAACAAACACTCCCGACGACTGGTATCGATTCAGTCACAGTTCAGATTGGGAAGATGTCAAGGCCGGCATTAAAGGTGTATTCCACAAATATATCTATAGAGCATTGGCCAAAGCTGCACCAAGTGAAAAGTATATTGCAAAAATGGCAGGTGCCGGTAAAAATCGCAAGATGGCCATCACTGGACCCACTTCAGATTCTAATTTTAGTTTTGCAGTGGCCAGCAGTCAGGGTGGTGGCGCTCGAGCCAAGTACAAGCCTTACATTGATCCGGAAACAGGACAGCCAAAAGAAATCAACGGTGTTCCAGTAATGGAACCGTTGTCACCCAAAGACAGCGAGTATATTCAAGATCTAAGCAAACAATTTGAATTGTTTTTTGGTAACGCACCTAATGGTGACGACAGCCAATTACAACAAAGTTTCCTAGGCACACTCGATCTAATGAACAAGTACCTAGACACAAATGCTAAACAAACTGCGGTAACTGAGTTTTTAGACATTGTGTTTGAGCCTGGCGCACAAATGATCACTGCCAATGATCCTGTTAGAGATCGAGAAATTAAATTTGCAGCCGTAGATGCCATGTTAGAAAAGCTAAAACTTGGAGCCATGCGTACCAAGGCTATTCAAATGGCTAAAGACTACGAAGATGATTACAACGAAGTAGAAGCATACAAGAAAGCCAATCCCGATGATCCTCGTCCGAGAGCATCATTGAAAAAACAAAAAGGCCAACCTACTGAAAGTATTCAAGAAGCTGGCGAAGTAAAAGCACAGCTACGCAAAGGCATGCCGCATCTGCGTGATCTAAAACCCATTGACTTATTAGATCTCATCGACGAGATACATGACGGTAATGGCAGCTTTAAATTACAAAATATTCCGTTGAATGTCAAAGTGGATGGCTTTGGTGGACGCTTTGGCAAGAATAGCGAAGGCAAGCCGTTTATGGGCACTAGTCGCACTGAGCCAAGGTACCAAGCAAGTTTTGTAGACTACCATCAAAAGAAAGGCACACAAGATCCAGATATTCTAGGTCGTGCTCAATTGTTTGATGATCTGTTTGGTGAGATGATGAACGCTATTAAATTAGTTGACAGCAAGCTAGGCAGTAAGTTTTTGATAAACAAACAGGTTACCTGCGAAGTATTGTTCTTGCCATTTGCTACAGAAACTCCAGAAGGCAAATTAAAGTTTGTGGGCATACAGTATGACAAGTTGCCAGACGGTGTGCAGTTGGCTCTAGTTCCATTTGCAGTTGTTGATGCTGACTCAGGTAACGACATTGATAACGCTTCCGAAGTTATCAAGAAGCTGACTGGACTAGGTCGTCAAGGCAGTGTTATGTTTATTGATAACAGTCTAACACAAAACGATGCTCTAGATGTTACTGCTATTGTTCCACCATTAGAAAACATAGAACAAATTAAATCTCTACTGTCAAGCGGCAAGTTGGCACAGAAACGAGAAGCAAAAGAATTATTAGCACCAGTTGCTCTAGCATTAGAAAAAGCAATTATTAATGATCCTAACATTGTAGGCAAAGACATGCTGGGCAAAGACTACGAAGGTATTGTGTTAAACACAAGACTAGGTCCTGTTAAGGTTACCAGTGCAGAACAAAAAGATATTATTGCTGCTAAAAATGCAGCACAGGCTGCGGCCCGTACTGATCGTGGTAGAGACAACAGCAATAAGACTGCTGTTGTAGCCATTGGCAGCTTTGTGGGACACAAAGGTCACGAAGAATTACTAGACTACACTATTAAAAAAGCAGAGTCAGTAGGTGGCGATCCTTACTTGTTTATTGGTAATGCTGAAGGCAAGGATGATCCTATTCCTCCAGCGGTTAAAGTTCAGACATGGCACAAGCTGTATCCTAATCTTGCAGATAACATATCAACAGTTATGCAAGGTGGCTCACTATTGCAAAAAATCAAACACGAGTTAATTAATCCCTTGCCGGGTAAACCTCCACGCTACGATAACATTATTATCATGGTTGGTGAAGATCGTGCTAGTATGCCTATTGCTGGCGCATTAATGAAAGCGGTTAATAAATTTGCAGGTTACGAGCATGTTAAAGTTTCTTTAGAAGTTACTCCTCGAGGAACAGGCATCAGCGGTACTGCGTTACGCAATAGTTTAAAAAATGACTCTCCGGAGAAAGCCTTAGCAGTATGGTCCAATGCCTTTGATGTTAACAAACTTGGCGCTGATTGGATTAAACATCTAATGGATGTTACTCGCAAAGGCATGGGGTTGAAAGAGCCCGCGGTTGAATCAACGATTAATAATATATTAAATAACATTAATCATCAAGATATCAATGAGATTAAATCAGTTGTTATGCAAGGCGGCAATAAATTCCGCACACTGCAATACGAGTTACATAAGAGAAATATTAAAGTTGGTCAGGCCATGCACGAAGCAATAAAAACAGGATTGAGAATGTTATGAAAGCCAAAGAATTTATACCTGCAGAAAAACCTCGTAACTTTGTGGCCAAGAACGCCAAGATGGGTGGTGCTGGTCAGCACAAGGATAAAAAGAAAGCAGAAAAGCAAGGTGACTTTAAACATAAGAACAAACAGTATGCGGAAGATGTAGCAGAAGGCAAGAGTGGTGCCAAATATAAAATTAAAAGTATAGGCTCCGAAGGCGGTAAAGATTATTATATTAGTCCTAACACTGGAAAAAAAGTATACAAAAAAGCAAAGGTGGGTGACCACGAAACTCCAGGCGGAGAACACAAACCCGAAGTTCGAATGCCTTATAAAGAAAATGCAGCAGACGAAGGTATTTTAAGTTTTCTTAAAACCGAACCCCCAAAGAAGAAATGGGATCCTGCTAAAGATTCAAGAGTTGCTACCAATTATAAAAACAACGACGACGATTGGATTAAATTGTTAATAGACAAACATCGCAGAGGAATAGAACTTACTGATCGTGAATGGAATTCTATAGAACAATGGAAATTAAAACGAGCTATGAGCGCTGAGTCTGCACAAGTTCAAGAATTAAGTACTGACTTGTTAGGTCGTTATAAAAAAGCAGCTGGCGATCAAGCAACTGCTGCTGACAAAGCTGGCGACTATGATAAAGGTCATAAAAGATTTAAAGGTATTGTAAAAGCTACCAATAAACAATTTGACAACGATGCAAAGAAAAACAAATGATTGATATTACAGAATCAGCAAAATCTAAAATAATGGATTTATTGTTAGAAGAGAATAATCCTAAACTGGCATTGCGTACCTTTGTGCAAGGTGGCGGATGTTCAGGCTTTAGTTACGGCTTTACCTTCGACGAAGTGAAAAACGAAGACGACTTTGAGTTTCCTATCAACGAACAATACAATGTGTTTGTTGATGCAATGAGTATGCAATATCTACAAGGTGCAGTTATTGATTACAAAGAAGAAGTAATGGGCAGTCAGTTTGTTATTACTAATCCCAATGCTCAATCAACCTGTGGCTGCGGCAGCAGTTTTTCTGTATGAAACAATATCGTGTAACATATACTGTTGATACGGGTGAAGGAGACGAATGCGTATTAGATGCTAACGATCCTTTACACAAAATGAAAGAGGGAATGTTTCTTGGAAGCGTTCCCGGCATTGATACCTATTTGGTATATCCAGAACAAAACGGAGAAGAGGATCGTCCGAGCAATCCCTACAGTCAAGTATGAAAGCAACAGAATTTATAATCGAAGGTGTAGCAGGACCAAAAAACTGCTGGCCGGGATACAGAAAAACTGGGACACAGCCAGGCACCGGTAAAAACAAAGGCAAGCGTGTCAACGACTGCGAAAAGATTAAAGAAGACGCTGAACTAGCAAAAGAGTTTGATATGATTGAAAACATCATTAAACAGATTGCAGACCAACATGCTGTTGATACTGAACTTGTGTGGGAAGATTTATCAACGCTTACAGACGACGAGCTATATGTGTTTGCTGTAACCTCGGAGATAGTCAACGAAGATTGGCAAAAGGCCAACAAGCGAGACAAAACTGATGGCATGAGTCAAAAAGCTGTGAATGCTTATCGTAGAGAAAATCCAGGTTCAAAGTTAAAGACTGCTGTTACCACAAAACCCGGCAAGTTAAAGAAGGGTAGCAAGGCCAGCAAACGCCGATCAAGCTATTGTTCTAGATCAGCTGGACAACAGAAAATGCATAATATTAGCTGTTCAAAAACTCCAGACAAGGCAATTTGTAAAGCAAGGCGTCGTTGGAACTGCTGATGCGAGCACATGAGTTTGTAATTGAAAAGAAAAAGAGGCGCAAGCCGCGTTGGGCTGCTTACGGTCCCGGACCTTACGGCGGCTATGGATACTATGCTGGCTACAGCGGAGACTCAGGTGAAGGTGGTGACGGTGGTGGAGAAAGCATAGAGCATGAAAACTTTGCGGATGGCAAGAAGCCTGGACGCAAAGGATTGGCCAAACGCAGCGGCGTTAATACCAAAGCATCAGTAAGTAGCCTAAGAAAAACTGCTAAGAATTCATCAGGTGAAAAACAGCGTATGGCGCACTGGTTGGCTAACATGAAAGCAGGCCGTGCTAAAAAGAATAAATAATATACTATGAAAATCCGTGAAATCCTAGAATCCGCTACAGCAGGTGCTACCAGTGCTGCTAATGTGGGTGTGGGTGCAGTTTATAAGAATAAACCCGGAAAAACTCCTAAAAACAAAGACGGAACTGCTAAAAATGCGCTAGACCTCAAAGGAACCAATCTCCTTACCGGCGGCTCTTTGCTAAAAAGATAAATATAATATGAACTTTAAAAAGCCCGATCACGAAGCAGCAATGGCAAAAGCACAACTAGCACAGATAGCTAGAAATGCAATGGCCGTGTACAAAATGATCAACGAGGGTGATGAACTAGACGGTTGGATCAGCAGTTATATCACTGAAGCTAACGATCACATGAATTCTGTACATGAAAAAATGGCTTATGACCAAGCTGCGGCAGACGCTGTAGAACGTGGTCCTCGAAGCTATGAAGAATCTGTACAGTATCAAGTAAAAAGCGGCCTTTGCGAACAATGGCTACAGAAAAAATATCAAGGAAGATAAAATGGACTTCAAATCACTATTAAGCAAATTAGACAGTATGGAAGCTCCAGCTTCTACTCCTGCTGCACCAACATTGGATAAAGCTGTGCAACTAAACGAAGATGCACAACTTCGTGTTCTAGCTGGCCAAACTACTTATGTAGCTGAAGCCAAGAAAAAGAAAGACGAAGAAAAGAAAGAAGAAAAGAAAGTAGACGAAGCTGCTGAAAAGACAGCAACTACTTGGACTGATTCTAAAGGCAACAAGCATCCTGCTACCAAAGTCAAAGGTGACAAGTACACTGGCAAGGAAGCAGAGAAAGAAGAGAAGCCAAAGTCCAAGAAAGACGAAAGCGTTGAGCCAGAATTCAAAAGCAAGTTCATGAAGATGGTCGAAGCTAAGAAAGAAGAAGCTGACAAAAAGAAAGCTGACAAGAAAAAGAAAATGGAAGAAGGTGCTAAGCCAGACTTTTTAGACATGGACAAAGACGGTGACAAGAAAGAGCCAATGAAGAAAGCTGTTGCTGACAAGAAAGATGGTCCGAAGAAAGGTGTAAATCCTTTTGCTAAGAAAGACAAGAACGAATCAGTTGTTCGTTCTAAAAGAGTAGTTGCTGAGAGCACAGACAATGTCTTAAGTTTCAGAGACATGATTAAGTTAGTTCAAGAGAGTGGCGGACAACAAGCTATCGATCCAATCGACACAACATTGTTTGCATGGGCTCAAAGAGTTGCTGCATCCAAGTACACAGAAAGTGCCAAGGCAGAAGTATTTGCAGGCATGTTGTACGAGCGTAACGGTGGCCGTTTTGAAATGTATGATGTACTAAGCGAGTCAAAAAAAAAATTAAGTGAAGGTCGGGTACAGTTAGACGAAGGCATGATAGACAAAGTTAAAAGTCTGTTAATGTCTAAGCTGATGCCAAAACTTTCAGATCAAGAAAAATCTAAAATGGCATCAGTTGCTCAGAAAGTATTAGGTAAAGATAAAGCTGATCCAAGCGATTTTACATTAGCTAATTTTAAAGAAATTGCTAAAGCATTAGGTGCAAAACCTGAACCTACTGGCGAGTCTATTGAAGAAGGTCCAGTAGGTGACTTCTTTGGTCAAAAGAAAAAAGATCCAAAGAGTGGCCGAGGAACATTGGGTGGTATTGATGCTTGGGCACCAAGTGCTACACTAGGTGAAAAACTTACAAGTCTAACTGGTATATTAGGCGGCGCTGCTGCAACCATTGCAGGTATATTTGGTGGCCCAGCCTGGTTGATCATACCAGGATTCTTAGCAATTATGGTCTTGAGCCAAGTTGGTATGGACCGAGACGGTTCTAGTTAAATAGATTTACCGTTTGGTAACATGAAGCCGGCAATTTAGTTGACCGGCTTTTTTGTTGACTATATAATAGTTCTATAGGAGAGAAATTATGTCAACAAGAATGTACGGTCCCGAAGAAAAAGCTAAACTTGAGCGTCTTATCACCGAAGGTGGTAATGTGCTACGCGAAGTAGAAGATCTTAAAGAAGGTCTAAAAGAAACTGTAAAAGCAGTTGCAGAAGAATTACAAATCAAACCCAGCGTTATCAACAAGGCAATTTCCATTGCACACAAAGACAATTGGAAAGATCACGAACAAGAATGGAATGATATTGAAATGATTCTAGGTGTTACTAAGCGTTTGCCTGAATGAATGAGATACTAGGTGGAACATTCAGCTGGATCCGAGAAGACTACAAGAGTCATAAACTTCGTTTTTGTCTTGAGGTCCTTGCTTGGGCTATATCTATTGGTTGTTCTATCACTATGGCCGTCACCGTGCCTACTCCTCCTCTTCTTGCCTTGTACCCAGTTTGGATTACAGGTTGTGCTATATACGCTTGGTGTGCTTATAGTCGTCGTTCCTTTGGTATGCTCGCTAATTATATCTTGCTTACCGCAATCGACACATTCGGACTAGTTCGAATGCTAATTAATTAAATAAAGTTAGAAGGTAGGCGTGGCCATAACCCGCACATTGGTATTTGTCTGCCACAAAAGACATAGGAGAAATTATGTACGTAGATGCTTTCTATAATCGAGAGCAGGATATGATCAATGTTGTCGAACGAGACAGTAAAGGTCAAAGACACTTTAAAGAGTATCCTGCAAGACATGTATTTTATTACCCAGACCCTAGAGGTAAATTTACAAGTATTTTTGGACAGCCATTGTCCAGAGTAAGTTCTAAAAATGTAAAAGAACATCGCAAAGAACTTTCAATCTATTCAGGTAAGAAACTTTTTGAAAGCGATATCAATCCCATTTATCGCTGCCTTGAAGACAACTATCTTAACCAAGACGCACCCAAACTAAATGTAGCATTTTTCGATATTGAGGTAGACTTTGATCCAGAGCGTGGCTATGCTAGTCCGGAAGATGCATTCATGCCAATTACTGCTATTGCTGTCTACCTGCAATGGATGCAGACCATGATTTGTTTGGCCATTCCTCCTAAGACACTGAGTATGGCGGAAGCACAAAAGCAAGTTGAAGAATTTCCTAACACTATGCTGTTTGATAATGAAGCAGACATGTTAGATACTTTTTTAAATCTTATAGAAGATGCAGATGTGCTAAGTGGTTGGAACTCAGAAGGCTTTGATATTCCATATACTGTTAACCGTGTTACTAAAGTTCTAAGCAAAGAGGATACACGCAGATTTTGTCTGTGGAATCAATTTCCTAAGAAGCGTGAGTACGAGAAGTATGGCAAGGCTGCTGTTACATATGATCTTATAGGTCGTGTACACTTGGACAGTCTTGAACTGTATCGCAAATACACCTATGAAGAACGCCATACTTATCGACTAGATGCTATTGGTGAAATGGAGATTGGGGAGAACAAGACTGTTTACGAAGGCACACTTGATCAACTGTACAACAATGACTTCCGTAGATTTATCGAATACAATAGACAAGACTGTATGTTGTTGGAAAAGCTAGACAAGAAATTAAAGTTCTTGGATCTTGCTAACACACTGGCACATGAGTGTACTGTATTGCTACAGACCACAATGGGTGCTGTGGCTGTTACTGAGCAGGCCATTATCAACGAAGCTCACAAGCGTGGATTCATTGTTCCTAATAGAATATCTCGTGAAGAGGGCTTTAGTAATCAAGCAGCTGGTGCTTATGTTGCCTATCCCAAGAAAGGCATTCATGAGTGGATTGGTTCACTAGATATTAACTCGCTGTATCCGTCAGCAATTCGTGCTCTCAACATGGGTCCAGAAACTATTGTTGGACAGTTGCGTCAAGATGGCACTAAGGCATACATTGACGGTGAAATTGCCAAGGGTAAAAGTTTTGCATCAGCATGGGAAGGCATCTTTGGTAGCTTAGAGTATACTGCTGTTATGGACAGAAATGTTGGCAGAGAAATTACCATTGACTGGGAAGATGGCGGTACGGATACATTGAGTGCGGCACAGGCACATGATTTGATCTTTGACAGCAATCAACCTTGGATGTTGAGTGCAAATGGTACTATCTTTACCTACGACAAAGAAGGTATTATTCCCGGCTTGCTCAAGCGTTGGTATGCTGAACGCAAAGACATGCAGGCCAAACTCAAAGACTGTATTTCTGCAGGTAACAAGATTGAAGAAGAATACTGGGACAAGCGTCAGTTGGTTAAGAAAATTAACTTGAACAGCTTGTATGGTGCTATTTTGAATCCTGGTTGCAGATTCTTTGACAATCGTATTGGACAGTCAACTACACTAACAGGTCGAGCCATTGCTCGTCACATGGCTAGCAAGGTCAATGAGATTATTACAGGTACCAATGATCACATAGGGAAAGCAATTATATATGGTGACACTGACAGTTGTTATTTTAGTGCTTATAGCACTCTCAAGAAGGACATTGAAAAGGGAAACATTCCTTGGTCAAAAGAAAATGTCGTCGACCTCTACGACACTATCGGGGAAGAAGTAAACTCAACCTTTCCCAAGTTCATGCAAGATGCGTTCCATTGTCCTAAGACTCGGGGTGAAGTTATCAAAGCAGGACGAGAGATTGTTGCCAGTCGCGGCTTGTTTATTACTAAAAAGCGTTATGCTGTATTGTACTACGACAAAGAAGGCAAGCGAGCAGACATAGACGGTAAGCCAGGCAAGATCAAGGCCATGGGCTTAGACTTGAAACGCAGTGATACTCCGGTTGTTATTCAAGACTTTTTAAGTGAGGTACTCACTAAAGTTCTAAATAACGGTACCAAAGAGGATGTGCTAGAGTACATTACCAACTTCCGTACTGAGTTTAAAACTCGTCCTGGCTGGGAGAAAGGATCGCCTAAGAGGGCTAATAACATCAGTGAATATCGCGACAAAGAAAAAAAAGCTGGCAAAGCCAATATGCCTGGACATGTTCGTGCTAGTTTGAATTGGAATACCTTGAAGCGTATGATGGATGACAAATATTCAATGGCAATTACAGACGGTGCTAAAGTTATTGTCTGCAAAGTCAAAGACAATCCAATGGGATATACATCAGTTGCCTATCCCGTAGATGAACTTAGACTACCTCAATGGTTTAAGGACTTGCCTTTCAACGATGCTGAAATGGAAAATGCAGTTATCGATGAGAAGTTAGAAAACTTGATCGGAGTCTTGGAATGGGACATCAGTTCAACTCGCAGTGATAATACATTCAATAAACTTTTTGACTTTGAGTAAATTGTGGTTGCTTTTTACTCTAGATCTAAATATAATCTTAATATACAGGAGAACTTTCAATGAAAGATATTTTACAAGACATCGTGTCGCACACACAAAACCTAGGCTTCTTGACAACAGTTAAAGTAACTGGAACAGAAAGCAAGACTATTATCAACTCTATGGCTGATGATCGTTCAGTTATTATGGAAGCAGAAACTGCTGCCCCACATCCAGACATGATTGGCGTGTTTGGTATGCCGCAACTCAACAAGCTCAAGTATCTTGTTGATGGTCCGGAGTACAAAGAAAACGCAAAGATTTCTATCACTACAGCAGAACGCAATGGCGAAACAGTGCCTGTAGGTATTCACTTCGAAAACAAAGACGGTGACTTTAAAAACGATTATCGTTTCATGAACACAGAAGTTATCAATGAAAAGATGAAGACTGTTAAGTTCCGTGGTGTTAAGTGGGATGTAGAATTAGAGCCAACAGTGGCTTCTGTGACTCGTTTCAACTTCCAGGCAGGTGCTCATAACGAACATCCTACATTCTTAGCTAAGACAGATGGCGGCAATCTAAAGTTTATCTTTGGTGATGCAAGTACACACGCAGGTGAATTTATCTTTGCTATGGGCGTTGAAGGCAAATTAGATCGCGGCTGGACATGGCCCGTTATGCCAATCTTGAGCATTCTTAAGATTGCAGATGTTAACAACACCAAGATGAGTTTGAGTAACGAGGGTGCTATTCAGATTACTCTTGACAGCGGCATTGCCACTTACAAGTACATTATTCCTGCACAGGCATGATAGCAAACATTACTGCCAACGGTAGTTCTCTCCTGTGGGTCAGTACAGGAGGGAGTACAATGCCCTACATCAATATGAATGCACCAAGTTCGGGCATGATGAGATGGAATGGTAATAATAATTCCATAGAAGTCTTTGATGGTAGTACAAATCTTTGGCAGCAGATGTATGGTAAAACTGCCGACATTCAACTTAGTCAACAAATACAAGCTGTTGTAAGTTGGGCCCATTTAAAAATGGCAGAAGAATCGGAGTGGGAAAAGTTGGCAACAACAAATGATGCTGTTAAAATTGCATTAGAGAACATGAAGAAGGCAAAGCAGCAATTAGATATTACTGCAAAATTAGTTAAGGATCATAATGAGACAACCAGTTAATTTAACACCGCTACAGAAAGACTATGCAGTATATCTACCTGCTATTAGCTCTTTCTATAGTACCTATATTGCTAAACAGCGACTAGAAGAATTTGTACCTGCAGATCGTATTCCCAAAGGATTTGACCGTGGCATTGAAGGTATGAACTTCTTAAATGAAGAACAAGGCTACTTTACCTACAAGTATGCTTTGTATTCTGCAGGTCATGCACAGTTAGATTTACAAAAGAGTCTAGTACAAGAGTCTATGATTCAACAGAGGGATCGTGGCAACACAATGATCTTAGGTGACTCCGGTGGATACCAGATTGGTAAAGGTGTTCTTAAGTTTGATTGGCTAGACTTTGAAGGTGTAGAGGCTAACAAGACTCGTCAAAAGATTTTAGAATGGTTAGAACTGACTGCTGACTGGAGTATGATGCTTGATGTTCCTACTTGGGCTTGCGATCACATTCACTCACCGAAGACTGGATTAAAAACATTTGAAGATTGTTTAGATAAAACTCGTTTTAACAACGATTATTTTCTAAAGAACAGAATGGGTGCTACTAAATGGCTTAATGTTCTACAAGGTGGTGACTGGGATACTGCTGAAAAATGGTATCAAGGTGTAAAAGAGTTTAGCGATCCTAAAGGCAAGTATGCTGGCAAGGAAGCAGAAGGTTGGGCAATGGGTGGCGCTAATATGTGCAAAATGCCGATTACCTTAAAGCGATTAATAACATTACGAGAAGACGGCTTGCTGGAAGGCAAAGACTGGATGCACTTCTTGGGTACCGCACAACTTGACTGGAGTTGTTATCTTACTTTAATCCAACGACAAATTAAAAAGCACATAAATGAAAACTTTACCATCTCTTTTGATTGCGCATCGCCCTTCATTGCCACAGCACACGGGCTCGTCTATACCAATGCACAACATACCAACAAGCGTTGGTCTGTCATCATGGACAAAGCCCCAGACACAAAAACCCTTAGCCAGAATTTTGATGTCCCGTTCCCCTTCGAATCAGAGCTTGGAAACAGACTTTCCATTGGAGACATCTGTTGGTACAAGCCGGGCATGTTGAATAAAATCAAGAAAGAAGGTAAAACATCGTGGGATAGCTTTAGCTACGCCCTTATGATGGGTCATAATGTTGAATGTCATATTAAGGCTGTGCAAAGAGCACAACAATTAATGGACATCGAATGTGCTAAACATAAACCCGACTGGCGTCAATGGGGAGTAGAAGGCAAGAAAGAGATCGAATTCAGTTATTGGGTTCCTCGTAAAATTCTTTACTTTGCTACTTTCATTGAAGAATTATTTAAGACAACGACCAAAGACAAAGCATTTGCATTAATCAACAATGCCAATCAATTCCTAACTAGCCTAGAAGGTGCTCGACTACAAGGCGGTCCCGTTGCCTACGGTAACAAAGATCTATTTGACTGGGGTGATGCTAAAAAAGTCAAAGAAGAAGAATTCGATCAGCAAGATGATGATGTCTTGCGTAACTTGGAAACTGATATACAAGAGGAGTAATAGCATGTACGAACTTCGAATTAAACATTTAGAAGAAGCACATCGTGCTTTGGACAAACAAGTTGATACA
>Ga0114975_10002188_pt1 | contig 13469 bp, 7 predicted proteins | sample S_130626_EF_Meta_FD_87031 | JGI IMG/M metagenome (GOLD analysis project Ga0114975, IMG submission 87031) | Freshwater microbial communities from Lake Simoncouche, Canada to study carbon cycling - S_130626_EF_MetaG | ecosystem: Environmental > Aquatic > Freshwater > Lake | place: Lake...
AGATTCTGTAAGCAACCATGCTGATAAGTGCTAAAAACAGATAAATGTCTAGTTTATGCATTTTGGGCATTAACAAAAAGGAAATAAAATGGCATTTAATTTAATTCGTAGTAGTAGAGTATTCTTTACTACAAACGTAGATACGTATGGTTATGTTCACAGTACAAATGGTGGTGCAACTGCTGCATTTACTACTACTAACACGCGCGAAATTCAAGTTTTAGCAGGTTTTAGTTTTAGTCAAACTACTGCAACAGAAACTGTTACACTTAGTGAAGCTGGTGATACTCCTAACCGTGGTCAGCGCAACTACAACACAGCACTTAACCCAGTTGATTTTAGCTTTACTACCTATATGCGTCCACGCGATGCTGGCGGTACAGTGGATGCTGAAGAAGGTGCACTGTGGAATGCAATGTTTGGTTATGATCCTATTGCTGGAACAGCACCTGCATGGACTGCTGCTGCAGGTTCTGCAACTTGTGTTACTACAAATTCCAATAAACACCAACTTCAGCCTTTTGGCTTAGTTATTTGTCTTGATGACGCCACATTTGTTATCGACAACTGTGTTATGGATCAAGCAGTAATTGATTTTGGTCTGGATGCAATTGCTAGTATTGCTTGGACTGGTAAAGGCTCGGGACTGCGCCGTTTAGCAACAAAAGTTACACTGGGCACAGTTACTGGTACTGCAGGTGGTTTACAAACACAACCAATTACTGGCGGTACTTGGACTAATCCACTTACTGGTGCTGCCATTACAAATACTGCTGGTGTTGCGGCTTATAAGCATACTGCAGCTCCTTACTTGGCTAATAAACTGAGTACAGTGGTGTTTGATAAAGAAGTTGGTACTGGTAGCGGCACAAGCTATACTATTCCTATTACTGGTGGTAGCCTTACATTTGCAAATAATGTTACCTACTTAACACCAGCTAACTTAGGTGTGGTTAATACTCCAATTACCTATTTTACAGGTACACGTGCAATTAGTGGTTCTATCAATGCTTACTTACGTACAGGTACTGGTAGTACGCCATTTTATACAGCTGATTTGTTAACAGCTATGTTTGCAGATTCGGCTAATACAAGCCCAGTGTACTCTATGAAGATTAGTATTGGTGGTAGTGCAACAGCAGCTACTCGAGTTGATATTGATCTGCCAGCAATTATGCCTAGCTTCCCAACTATTGCTACTGAACAAGTTATTAGTACAACAATTGGCTTTACTGCTCAAGGTTACACAGGCAGTGCCTTTGACATTGAGAAAACTAACGAAGCTACTATTACATATTACGCAGCAGAATCAACAGCTACAGCAAACTAAATAACTTAAACACAGAGGCTGGAACACTCCAGCCTCTGCCCTAACTCAAGGTGAGTATGTCTACACTTTCTCTTAAAACCCTCCTAGTTCCCTCTAAATCAGTAGAAGTAGAATATCCTGGTATGCCGGGCTTTACTCTTCAACTTAGTTTCTTGTCCAGGGAAACACTGCTTAATATCCGCAAAAAATCTACTAAAACTACTTTTAAAAATCGTCAACCACAAGAAGATTTTAATGATGAATTATTCTTAGAACTTTATGTTCAAAGCGCGGTTAAAGGTTGGTCTGGATTTAAACTTAAATATCTGGAGCAATTAGCGCCTGTGGACTTAACTGGTCAAGACCCAGAAGATAACTTAGAGTTTACAAACGAAAATGCACTGTATTTGATGAAAAATTCAAGCAATTTTGATGCATTTATTAGTGAACAGGTAAGCGATCTGGCAAATTTTTCGACGAGCAGCTTGCAGAAGTAAACAGGCTGCTTAGAAATTATTTTCAAAATACTGACGTTAGTATGACTAAAGAAACGTATTTTGAAATGTGTGAACAATTAGGAACTGAACCTATTGAAGAAGAAATACCTGTAGAATTTACTGACTTTCCTTATGATGTGCAGCAGGCTTTTATTGTATATAGAATGTTGCGTGATGAATGGGAAGGTATGAATGGAATCTATTTGGGTAAATCTTTAGTAGGAATTCAAGAAATATTAGCAGTATGCGAAACTGATCCACAAGATTATAAAATCATTTTAATGATTATACATAAAATTGATGCTATCAGACAAGAAATAATTAATGCAAAACGTGATAACAAAAAACCCGCTTAGCCCAACAGTTAAGCGGGTTTTTTTATGTTGTTTAAAAATTTTTGTATTGACACCTATATGCCTATATGATATAATTGGTATACATAAAAATATGCAACTAATTTAATAGTAGCTATAGATTACCTGGAGATGCCATGGCAGATCAAACTGTTAAAATTGATTTAAGTGTTGAAGATACACGCGGCACTATGCGTAAGCGTACCGATGAAGGTCGTGCGTATAACAAGGAACTTGAGCGTTCCGAAAGCTTACTTAAAAAGACTATGGGACCCAGCGCCTCCTCAGTACGCGAGTATGGACAGGCACGTGGTGCTGCTGGTGTAACAGGAGCTAGTGCTAGAGATTTTGCTAAAGAATCCGAGGGACTTGGTGGATTAGTTCGCCTATACGCTACTTATGCTGCTAATATTTATGCAGTTAGTGCTGCATTTGGTGCGCTGCGCGATGCTATGCAAACAGACGTTATGTCTCGTAGCTTAGATTTATTGGGTGCACGCACTGGTACTGCTTTGGGTGGCATGGCTAAACAACTTGTAGCTGTTACTGATGGTGCTATTAGCTTTCGTGAAGCTATGGAAGCTACTGGTAAAGCAGTTTCTGCCGGATTAAATAAACAACAATTTACAGATTTAGGTATAGTTGCTAAAGGTGCTTCACAAGCATTAGGTCTAAATATGAGTGATGCTATTAGTAGGCTATCCCGCGGTATTACTAAACTAGAGCCTGAATTATTAGACGAATTGGGATTATTTACTAAGTTAGGTAAATCTACTGAAGATTATGCTCGTAGTATTGGTAAATCTGAAGCACAATTAACTGACTTTGAAAGGCGTCAAGCATTTGCTAATGCTGTGCTTAAAGAAGGTAAAGATAAATTTGCTGATATAGCACAAGAAAGTAATGTATACGATAAATTATTAGCGCAATTAAAAAATGTGGCTCAAGGAATTCTTAGTGTAGTTAATACTGCTATTTTACCCATTGCAAAATTATTTGCAGATAACAGCACATTAATTGGTGCTGCCATTGCTGCATTTACCCTAAAGTTAACCAAAGATGCACTGCCAGTATTAGGTCAATGGCGAGAAAAGCTACAGGCCACTGCTATTGCTGCCAGAGAAGAATCTGAAAAAATTAATCTAGCTTTTCAAGAAGCATTTGCTTTTAAAAGTGAAACAGATTTAGGTTTACCGGTTTTAAGAGATAAAGTTATTAAAGCCACAGCAGACTTAAAAATAGCTCAAGATAAATTGGCAAAATCTACACCTGCTGAATTAAAAGGTGCAGCTTTTAAACAAGCTACTACTGAGGCAGAACTTAGTACTAATACTCGCGCAAAATTAGAAGCCGATATTTCTAGATTTACTGCTACCGGTGCAGCGCATATGAAAGATTATGCTGAAGCATCTAAAGACGTTTTAGCAGCAGATGCTAGACGCGTTGCTTTAGCAAAAGAACTTGAAGCTCTAGAAGAAAAAAGCCAAGAAGGACTTCAAAAACGTGCTAGAGTTGGTTCGGAATTATGGCAGCGCGAGCAAATAGCTAGTGATGCAAGGTCCAAAGCGGCCTCCTTAGAAATCAGAGCAAAAGTTGGCGAAAATGTAGATAGGCTGGGAGTTATAGGTGGAATTGGTGAGTTATATAATACCACCATGGCTACCAGAGATTTGGGTAAACTTGATAAGTTTAAAACTATTGCACTAGGTACTTTTTCAGCTGTAGTTCGTGGAGTAGAAATCTTTGCTCAAAGTTTAAGTAAAGCTTTCTTCTATCTTGAAATTGCAATTGTTACTTTTGGAATTTTAGATAGTGTATTTAGTACTAATGAAAAAGCAATAAGTAAATTTAAACAATCAGTTGATGAATTAGACGAGTCTATTAAAAATACGGAATTAGTGGCTCAAAAATTCAAAGATACACTAACCTATGAATCTATAATTGCCTATACAAATAGTCTACAAGGACTATCAGAAGCCTTAGAAAAAACTAATGCAGACTTTAAACAAGCAGTACAAGAAAGCAGTACTTGGAATAAATTTTGGGATAGCGTAAAAGATGTTACTCCTTTTGTAGATAGTATACGTGAAACTGCTGGTAAAAGATTATCAAAGTCAATTATAGATGCAATTAATTTAGCACCTGTTGGTGAAGCTAGAGATGCTCTAAGAAATAAATATAAGTCTATGATAGTAATAGACAGTAAATTACCATTTACTGCGAAAAATATCGAATCCGCTTTAGATAACCTAAAAGACGCAGAGTTTGATCAAACATTTGATCGCGTTACAGAGGCAACCAAAGAGACTAATAAAATCTGGGCTCAATCCAGTAATGTTTTAAAACAATTAAAAGAAGATTCAGAAGCAACTGCAAAATCTTTCTCTACTTTGGCTAATAGTGTTAAAGATAAATCTCCATTAACTGAGTTTTTAACTAATAACTTAAAACAAGCTAATAGTTTACAAACTGCTCTTAGTAGTGATAATATTTATACTCAAGCAGGTGCTGCAGATTTTTTAAGTAGGCTTTCAGAGTTAAAGCCATTAGACCCAGCTGTAGCTAAAAGTGTCGCAGAAAATACTATTGAGTTTAATAAATTAACTACTAAAGCCAATGAATATCGTACACAGATATACGATATTACTAAAAAAATTGAGGAAACTAGTAAAAGTCGTTCAGTACAATCACTTGCCGTAAGACCTATTGGACCATCTAATTTTCAAGCAAATAGATTAGAAGAAGCAGCTACACCTGATTATACTAAAACATTAAGTGAGGCTAAAGCAGGACTAAAAGATGTAGAGGATAAGTTAAAATCTGTTACGGCTAATTTAGCTAAAAATGTTGCCGATAGTGCAGAACTAGCCGTTAAACTGTTCTTTCAAAAAAGTAACTTAGAACTTAGAAAGCTGGCAATAGACAAAGAAAAACTAATTGTTAGTTTTGTTCCAGAAGTAAAAACTAAAGAAGCTATTGAAAGACGCGCAGACTTAGAAAAAGAATCTATTAGCATTGAACAAAAGTTGTTTAATATACAATCTGATTTAGTTATTGCCCAAGAAAAAAGTACTCTTCAAATGGCTCAACTAACAGCACAGCTTGAAAAAAATGAAATTCAAGCAAAGCTGAATACCATGATGGATGGTGATACAGAAAATATAAAGAAATTACAAGCTAGAGATACTGAACTTACTAAATCTATGTCTGCTAATAGCCTTATACTTAAAGCTATGGAAGGCGGAGCATCTGGTGTAGCAGCACTAATGAAAAGCCCGGAAGGTGCCAGTATGACTGGTAAATTATCTGGCTTATTTAGTATATATCAAGAAAAGAAGAAAAAGGCACAAGAAGCTGAAAATAGACGCCTTGATGTGGACATGAAAAAAGATGCCGATCAAGCTGTGCTAGTAATTGAAGATAAAATAAAATCATTACAAGATACATATGATACTATAAATCAATCATTAAGCGCCTTAGCTACTGGACCAGAAGCAGATACATTTAAAGATAGCGTTCAATTAATATTAGGTAGATTAAAAGATCAGCAAGAATTACTTAAATTTGATGAAACTTTGGCAAAATTAAATGTAGCTTTACAAGCCGCTAAAACAGTAAAGGGACCTGCAGGGGCCAAAGATGAAGCTTCAATATTATCACAAATTCAAAAACAAACTACAGCAAAAGATGTTAAAGCTCTTCAGCAACAAGAAGCTCAAGGAATTGCAACAGTAAATGCCCAACGTGCAAAAACAATTAGAGATTTAGAACAAGAAGTTAGATTAAAGGGCGAATTAGCCGAAGCTTCAAAAGCTTATATTCTAGGAACTGGATTACAAGCTGAAAAGAGTAGAATTCAAATTGATCAAGATATACGAGCAATTCAAAGTAGGTTGGCTTTTGAAAAAGAAGAGCAAAGATTAGCTGCTGCTAGAAAATTACAAGTTGAAGCACAAGAAGCTGTAAGACAACTTGGTCCAATGGCAAGTAAAGAAAATGCTGCAAATCCTCAAGCATATGCGGCTAAAGCTGCTGTAGCTCAGGCAAAACTTACTGAAGCAGAAGAAGCTAAAGCTAATGTGGAAGCTGATCGTGGAGCCCGCATAGTTGTAGAAAACAGTAAACGATATACCGATGCTCATACTTTAAGAATGAAAGCTATCGATGAAGAAATTGGTAGATTACAGGCGCAGCAATTAATCGAACAAACTTTGCGAGATATAAGTACTGATAGATTAACCAGAGAAAATGACTTAGCACAATTTAGACTAGATCGTCAAATTGAACTGTTGCAAATCACAGATCAAGATGCTAAAGCTCAAAAAATTCGTTTAGCAGATGTTGCTATTGAATTAAACTTAAAGAAACAATTAGCAGATATTGATGCTCAAATTTTAATGGCTGAAGAAAATCTACGTAGGGAAAAGGCCGCACAAGGTGGCGGACCTACAGCTGAAGATTTATTTTCAGGTGTACCAGAAGTACCTTCAGCACTTGCACAACGACAAGCAGAAGCAGCATCACTAAAATTAAAACGTCAAGGTTATATTGATACCGCTGAAGCCGCAAAAAATCTATCAAAAGAGCAACTAGAACTATTTGGTCGTGAAGGTGCCTATACTGATGCAGTTAAAAATGGTTTTAAAGCCATGGAAGACGCACTTGTAGAGTTTGCCAAAACGGGTAAACTTAGTTTTAAATCAATGATTGATAGCTTTTTAACAGATTTACTACGCTATGAAATTCGTCAACAGCAATTAGAGTTGTTTAAAGGCTTTGGCGGAGCCAGTGGAATTGCTAAAAGCATTATGGGATTTATGGGATTTGGTCCTACTAATATTAATGCTAATGCTCCTTCTCCTGATGCAGCAGCTATGGACTTATTTAGTGCCAAAGGAAATGCATTTGATAAAGGATATCCTCTTCATAAATTTGCAATGGGAGCAGCATTTACTAATAGTATAGTAAATAGTCCTACACTATTTAAATTTGCACAAGGTACTGGATTAATGGGCGAAGCAGGACCCGAAGCCGTTATGCCACTAAAACGTGACAGTGACGGTAATCTAGGAGTGCGCTCACAACCTAGCAATGTTAATGTTGTGGTTAACAATCACACTGGTCAACCAGCAAAAACTAACGAAACCATTGATAGTCGTGGCAATCGCACTATTGAAGTTATTGTTGGCGACGTGGTTGCACAACAAATTGCTACTAAGGGCAGCCCAATTCAACAATCCATGTCTAATACATACGGCAATAAACCAGCACTTGCTAGGAGATAAAACATGGCTACAAGTTATCAATGGCCTACTGTTCATAATTTTCCACAGTCGCCACAAAAGGGCTTTACTGAATCCGTGGGGATAAACGTATTACGTTCCCCCATGGATGTAGGTCCGGCCAAAATGCGTAGACGTGGTGCTAGACCTAGTGTACTAAACGTTCAATTTATACTTACTAGCCAGCAAGCTCAAGATTTACAAGATTTTATTAATAATGATCTCTTGGGTACTAGAAGGTTTAATTTTAAACATCCACGTACTAGCAGCACAGTAGAAGTCAGAATAGTACCACAAAGTGATAGTGAATTTTATAAGTTAACTTATATAGCGCCAGGTTACTGGCAAACAGACTTAGTATTTGAAGTATTACCATGAGCAGATTAAGTACACTAAGCCCAACAGCTATCAGAGCAATGTTCTCATCAGAAACAGAACAAGCAGTTGTTATGTTACTGACAATTTATGGTCTTGATGGCACAAGCGTGGTAATACGTTTAGCGGATAATTTTAATAAACGTATTAGTGAAACTGATACAGAAATTATCTATGGAGTACGTAGTCGTAGTAATGACTACGTATTCTTGCCTATGGAAATCTCACTACCCAGTGAAGGCGAGGACGGCAGCAGCAATTGTAGCATTAGATTTAATTTTGTTACGCCAGAAGCTATACAAATTATTCGTGAACAGTTAACTGGCCCTGTTAAAATTTTACTAGAACTAGTACTTACAGACGGTACTAGTAATGACGTTGATACTGTAGAAGCTACTTTTTCAGGTTTTTATATTACCAGCGCAAGCTATAATGCTCAAAGTATTACCCTAAACTTGGGCATGATTAACTATAACACAGAACCTTTTCCTGCTTATAACTTTACACCCAAAAACTTTCCAGGATTATTCTAATGTGGTATAATAAATATATTGGATTACCCTATCAAGACAATGGCAGAACTACAGCTGGAATAGATTGCTGGGGTTTAGCCTGCTTAGTATATCGTGAGCATTTAGGCATTGAACTACCTGACTTAAACGATAGTTATAGTGGTAGCACTGATATAGTAGTTAAAGAACTAGTTAACTATACCAAAGAATCATGGATCGCCACCAAGGAACCTAAGTCTGGCGATATCTGTGTATTTAATATCCTAGGTGAACCTACTCACGTAGGTATTTATATTGGTGAAGGCAAGTTTCTACATGCTCGTGCCGGTCAAGACAGCGTTATTGAGTCATTAAGCAGCATTCGTTGGAATCGTAGGCTCGAAGGAACTTACAGATATAACTCTAGTCAAATTCAGCTAGTAGGTGCGCCACACCCACTACAACTACAAAATATTATTACTGATTGGGCTCCGGTTGGTACAAGTATTTATCAACTTACACAATATATTCAAGAAAAGTATAAGGTAAGTAATAGGCTACTAGAAAAAATTATAGTATTTGTGGACGGAATGCCTATACAACAACAATTGTGGCAGTCTACTAAATTATTACCAGGTCAAACTGTTGCCTATAGAATTATACCACAAGGTGGTGGAGTTGGTAGACTACTATTAACTTTTGCAATAATTTACGCGGCAATTTCATTTGGCCCAGAAGCCGGAAAATTTTTAGCAGACGCTACTGCTGCAGAAGGTGTAGCTGCTAGTACTGCAGCCGTTAAAGGCTGGACTATAGCTGCACAAATTGGCATTAACATGGCTGGTATGGCCTTGATCAATGCTATTGCTCCTATTCGTCAACCCAAACAAGAACCCGGTATTGTTGGTTTAAACTTGTTTAATGGTAGTAGTAATCAGATTAGTCGTTTTGGCGCCATACCTGTGGTGCTTGGTAAAGTGCGTATGGCTGCTGTACATGGTGCTACGCCTTATATTGAAAGCTTACAGGATACTAGTATTATTAATATGGCACTGGTATGGGGATTTGGCCCACTAGATATTAGTGATATACAGGTTGGTTTAACACCAATGGAGCGTTTTTATACTGTTAACTTGCAGGGCAAAAGTGACCAAGCTACGCCAGTTACACTGTATGGTTATTCCAGTGAAAATACTACTGCATTTGATCAGTTATATGGCCAAGACGTTACTCAACAAATTGTTAATGCAGACTTAGTAAACAACCCCACAGATAATCCTGCAGCTAGCAGTACTAATACTACATATACAGATCCAGAATATACTGGGTTAGACACTATTAATCATCAAATAACTGGCGGCCCTTGGAGAGAAGTTACACTAACTGATCAATGTACACGTATTGACTTAGCATTTACCTTTCCACAAGGATTACGTAGCATAAAAGGTTCTGATGAAATTGCAGGTGCCCCTGTATGGATTGAATTACAGTATAAAATAGCAGGCGGAAATTGGACAGATGTTGTGCCTTTTGCTAACAATCAGACTACTACTGTTACTAATAATGGTAGTAGTACTACTGGCTGGCATGCAACTCTTCAACGTCCTGAAGCCATTACTACAGCTACTACTACTTTTGATAATAGTGTAGCAGTTACCAGCTATAGTACAACACAAACTTATCAGTGGCATATTATTACACTACAGAGTGGTGGTGGTATTAATGTGTACAGTGGCACTCCTACAGAAGTTTCAAGTTCTAACCCAAGTAGTACAATTACTGATGATTATACAAGTACACAGTATAATTCAATAGCCACTACAACAGACGGACTCTCTGCTCAATATAACAGACTTCCACAAGTACCTAGTAATCATATTCAGTTATATCAAGTATGTCTTTATAGTGCAGTAGGTACTGGTACAAGTATTTGGTATACTAGTGTTGATAAACGTAGCTTATCAGGAACAGTTACTGGACTACAACTTACTCATCAAGAAGATCAAACAGCAGGTACCGTAGCACTTACTATTACCCCTGGTAATATTAGTAATAGTGCTGTAGAATATACTAGTGCCACAGAAGTAGAAAAATTTAGTTCAAAAGAATTTACTAGCGGTAGTTATATAATCACAGATCCTGGTACAGAAACTACTTGGTGTAGTTTCTTAAATGAATATGGTCGTTGGTGCTCCTATCCAGCAACAACTATTGTAGCAGGAAAAACATATAAAATTGCTACTGTAGGTACAACTAATTTTACGGCATTAGGTGCTAGTGCAAACACAGTAGGCATTACATTTGTATCTACTGGAACGGGTGCAGGAACAGGTACTGTATATACAGATACTTGTGATATTACACAAACTTGGACAGTTGCTGAAACTGGAGTATATAAACTATATGCCAGTTCAGATAATACTGCCAAAATTTATATTGACGGTAACTTAGCGCTATCCTTGGACGATGAAAATTCTTGGGGCACAGTTTTTAATAATAGCGTATTAATTGAGGCTGGAGCAAGAACTATACGAATAGTTGCCACAAATAGCAATATTGCTACATCATCTGGAGTAGGTATAAAATTTACACTTACTAGAGATGGCCAAAATAATCCTAATGCAGGTAGCAAAACCTTATTAGTATTTGGCAATCAGGGCAGTAAATTTTTCCAAAGAAAAGATGCTTTTAATGATACTTATACTATTAGAGATCTGCCATTAGCTACTTATAGCGTACGAGTACGCAGATATAACCGTGCTTACGGCGGAGATTTAGTTGATAACAGCGGTGGATTTTATAGATTTGATAAATCTATATTATACAGTGTAACTGGATATAATAATAACAAACCTATTACTAATCCAGCTGGATGCTATTTGGCAAGAACTGCCATTAGACTGCAGAGTACTGGTAAGGTAAATGGTACTGTAGATGGAATCAATGCGCTAGTACAAACTCGCGGATATGATGTAGTTTATACTAATGGTGGTACTACAAAAACATGGACACCAAATTTACCTATTAATAATCCTGCTAGTTTATTTAGGTATGTGTTACAACATCCGGCTAATATGTACGCTGTTAGCAACAGTGATATTGATTTAGATCAGTTAATAGTATGGCACAATTTTTGTAATATAAATAAGTTTACTTATAATAATGTGCTTACAAATACGCAAAGTGTTATGGATGTGCTGCGTGAAATTTGCGCAGCAGGTTTAGCTAGTCCTAGTATGATAAATGGTAAATGGTCTGTAGTTATTGATAAACCACGAGACTATGTAACACAACATTTTACTCAGCATAATAGCTGGGGATTTGAATCAACCAAAGCACTACCAAAAATACCAGATGCTTTTAGAGTTACCATTAATAATGAAGATAAAGCATATCAACCAGATGAATTTTTTGTTTACAGAGAAGGCGTAACCAGTGATACAGCCAAGATCTACGAACAATTATCATTAGGTGGCGTAACTAATAAAGCCCAAGCTACTTATTTAGCTAAATGGCATTTTGCTCAACTAAAACTACGTCCAGAAACTTATAAGCTTAATGTTGATTTTGAATACTTGGTATGTACTCGCGGTGACCTAGTTCGTGTATCACACGACATCCCACAGTGGGGCACTGGTAATGGTAGAATTACTGGTATTACGTATAACGCCACTAATACTACTACTACCGTTACACTAAGTGAACAAGTTTATTTAGATGCCACAAAAAATTACTGTATTAGATTTAGAAGCAATAGCAAGACCTTTTATAGTTTAGGAATTAAAGACTTAAAAGCTAATAGCTATACAACCGGATATACTAATACTATAGTAATTGGTGAAAACTTAAGTACTGCTGGCCTAGAGTGGGATAACTTATATATGCTTGGTGAAAAAGTAGGTACTACTGCAAAAGATTCACAAGAATTAGTAGTGTTATCTATTGAGCCAACTAGCAATACTAGTGCTGTGTTAACCCTAACAGACTACTCCTCACAAATATATCTTGAAGATTTTCAAAACCTAGTATATGATCCGGGAATTACGGGTAGTAATAATGACGTAATTGTTAATTCAATTACTGATGTACCAATACTTCAAGAGGCTATTAGTGATAGTGCTCTTGCTGAATTAAGTTCGCCTGGTGTATATACTAATATCTTAAAGTTATCAATAGCGCACCCTAGTGGTTTAAGTCAAATAGCTCAAAAATTACAGATTCAATATGTTGATGGTACGGAAAGTTTAAATAGCGATAGCATGGGCTTAAACTTAATTGTAGATAAAACTGCAAGTGCAGGTATTGAAATTCGTGGACTTGTATCAGGCCAGCCTTACAAGTTTAGAGCTAGATATTTAAATAATTTAGGCACTATTCGCGGACCTTGGTCTAGCCCACCATTTACTGCAGTAGTTGTAGGAAAGAAAACTAATAATTTAGTTCCTCCAGCTATAACAGTTGAACTAGATGATTACTGGTTAGTAATTACTCCTAGTGATAACGGTGTACAAAATGATCAAGATTTTAAAACTTTTGAATACAGAGCATATAAAAGTTCTGGAACCACTACTGAAGATTTTTGGGATCTAGGAACTAGTCTGAGTACTATTAAGTTTGTTCAAAGTCGTAGTGCTAGCAGAATAGATTTACGCACTTTTGATCAACCAAGAATTTCTGAAGCCGGTACTCAATACAGAATAGGCTGCAGAGTTTTAGATAATAGTAATAACTATAGTAGTACTACTACTCTTAATAGTTTTACCCTAAAAACAATCGTAGAAGAAGATCCCGAGGATTAATATGGCAGATACTTTAGCCTCATTAAGTGCCGGAACTAGGTCCTTAATATTAAAATTGTCGACACCTACTGATTGGAATAATACTAAGCCCAGAAATGATCTTAGTGCTATTAAAGTCTGGTGCTCTACAACTTCTGGATTTACCCCTGGAAATACTACACTAGTATTTAGTGGGCCGGCTAGTGCGTCCATAACTATTCCTAGCTTACTCGATAATACTACATATTATGTTAAATATGCTTTTATATCTAGTATTGATCCAACCGTATTTACATATTCTAAACAATATACTCAAACAACACTTACTAGCACTAGTGGTGCCAATGGTGCCTCTACTTATAGAATTTACATAGCTGCTGCAAA
>Ga0114975_10002189_pt1 | contig 13467 bp, 13 predicted proteins | sample S_130626_EF_Meta_FD_87031 | JGI IMG/M metagenome (GOLD analysis project Ga0114975, IMG submission 87031) | Freshwater microbial communities from Lake Simoncouche, Canada to study carbon cycling - S_130626_EF_MetaG | ecosystem: Environmental > Aquatic > Freshwater > Lake | place: Lake...
GCAGCAACCGCAACCGCAAGAACAAGAACCGCACTAACCGCAATCGCAAGAACAAGAACCGTACTAACCGCAACCGCAAGGATCGTAAGGACCGCAACCGCAAGGACTAAATTTCTAAAAAACTGCAGATCAGTAAGCTTTTTGCGCAGATAAATATGCTTTTTGCGCAGGTTCTAAAAACTGCAGATTAATAACCTTTTTGCGCAGGTTCTAAAAAGTGCAGATCAATAACCTTTTTGCGCACTTTTTTCTAAAAAGTGCAGTGCCAAAATTGAATCACGCCCGTGGACTTGTTTAAGTACACAAGCGTTATTCCATGGATTCCAAAATGAAGAAGAAGGACAGAATGAACCGCGTTTCCCCCAAGGACAAGAAGCCGTCCGACCCGGAGAAGGCTAAGCAGAAGAAGCGTGGTGGCGGTTCAAATGGTCGCGGCGATGACGAGGAAGACGTGGATAGCCGCGGAAATATTCGTGGTCTAATCACCTACAGTGATGAGACGGATCTCACTGAGTCAGAGGAGGAGTCTCCGGTGGCCCGCCGCAAGGGGCGCGGCGGCTTTCAGCCGCGTAAGGCCGCAGTGAAGGCCAGCGAGAAGATCAAGAAGAAGCTGGATCGCGACGAGTCCCCAAAAAAGTCAAGGCGGCGTATGGTCGTAGAGTCTGAGTCTGAAGAGGAGGAGGATGAGTCCCCGACCACTTTGGATGACGAGGAGGAGGATGAGGACGATGATGAAGATGAGGACGAGGATGATGACGATGAGGATGAGGATGAGGACGAGGCCCCTAAGAATCGCATCATGCTCAACTTCGGCTTTGGTGGTGGCGAGGAGGTGGATGACCGCATGGTGCCTAAGCGCTATAAGATCAAGAAGGAGTCCGAGATCGTGCAAAAGTTCTTCAAGCTCATGACTGCTCCTGTTGAGACGGAGACTATTGACGATCACATTGACCAGTTCAAGGGACTCAAGGAGGAGGAGCAGCAGAGAATGATCAAGGCGCTTGAGAACCGTCCGAAGGTGAAGGAGCAGCCGGTAATGTTCAAGATTCTAAACATGAAGACAACCCCGGAGATTCAGTCCCAACTTCTGGCAAAGTACAATAACTTGCAGAGCCTTGATCCTGGCAGTGGCGAGTATTTCAAGATGCGCAATTGGCTGGAGAAGGCCACGGCGCTTCCTCTCGGTATCCGGAAGGAGATGCCCATCAAGGTGGAGGATGGCCCGGAGGTCTGCCAGGAGTTCATGACCCGGGCGAAGAAGTGCTTGGACGATGCGATTTATGGCCAGGACGAGGCCAAGTTGCAAATCATGCAGTTTATCGCCAGCAAGATTACGAATCCTCACGCGCGTGGCATGTCCCTTCTGCTGATTGGTCCGCCGGGTATTGGCAAGACCAGTCTGATCAAGCAGGGCATCGCGAAGGCTCTGGACTGGCCGTTCCAGTTCATCTCGCTGGGCGGTGATAGTGATGCCAGCACGTTCAGTGGCCACCAGCTTGTCTATGAGGGCAGCCACTGCGGCAAGATCGTGAATTCGCTCGTGGCTGCCAAGTCCATGTCCATGGTTCTGATGTTTGATGAGTTGGATAAGGTGAGCACTACTGCGAAGGGCGAGGAGATTCAGAACCTCCTTGTGCACCTGACTGACCCCACGCAGAATGGCGACTTTGAGGACAAGTACCTATCCGGGATCCCCCTGGATCTCAGCCAGTCCATGTTCGTCTTTAGTGCTAACGATATCAATAAGATTGATAAGGTCCTCTTGGATCGGTTTGTCGTGATTAACCTGGAGGGTTACAACTCCAAGGAGAAGACTGAGATCGCTGAGAGGTTCCTGCTCCCTGGCGCGCTCAAGGAGGTAAATCTCGCTGAGCGTGTCGGTATTCCTAAGGAGGTGGTCACCCACATCTTGGACACGTATGCCAAGGAGGAGAAGGGTGTGCGTGAGCTGAAGCGCTGCATGGAGCAGGTCGCGCAGAAGCTGAATATGCTGCGACTGTTCAATTCACCTGACCTGCCATTCCACATCAAGGGGTTCTCGCTGCCGTTCATCCTGAAGAAGGAACACGTGGATAAGTTCCTTAAGGAGAAGAAGCCCTCAATGGATGAGAGTGCTATGCGCATGTACACTTAATCAGATTTAGTGGCAAGTTTATAAAACATTTTTTTATTGATAATTTATCACTAAAATGATGAATAGCCTGTCGTCTCCATTGCATCATTTGCAAAAATGCCGTTCATGAATTCACCACCATTCTGCGCCATTTCAGGGGCAAACGCCTGTAACGCATTTGCCGCCTGGTTCGCCGAAGCAGATGCAATGCCTGACGCCTCGGCAATTTCCACCGTATTATTATCGGGCGCAGGCCGAAACATTCTATCTGGGTGCCGCAAACGCTCAGGAATAGAAGCACTCTCTTCATTCGGTGCATATGGATCCATTGCAACTTCAGGCATAGCGATACGGCTCTCATCAGGTGGCGCCTGCTGATTGGGTGCTGAGGGTCCAGCCGGCAGCATATTTCTCGCAGGGTAAATGCGCGGTTGCTGCTCAAGAGGGCTAGCCGCCGCTGACGTATCTAGCTCAGTCTTACCAGTCAAATTCATAAATCCGTCACGAGGAATAAACCAAAGCCCGGCCGCTAAAATGACTAGGACGGCTAAAAGTAGGCCAATCCGGAATGACATCTGAGGCTTTAGGAGGAAAAAAAATGGCCGGAATCACCCTTGGATCGCATTTCCCCAATTGTCCATCCAGGAATCTGAAGAGTTCCATTGGGCAAACGAAAAACGGGAACCGCCTCTTTCCAAACTACTTCAGCGGGTGTAACATATGCCGGAAGCTCCAACAGTGTTTCTATAAACCCTGTTGAAGTCGCCTCTCTATCTAACACTTTCCAGGACCGCTCTGTACCATCCGATAGGCGCTCATATATTATAGATCCGCCATCCCATATATTCAAATATAGCCTATCTTTATTTGCTTTTGTAGTTTCATCCGCCTTTTTCCAAATGCGTTTTACCAGCATTCTACTAGTAAATTTGAGTCACCGGGATTTAAGCATGAATGTACATATACCAATAGATGCCAGGTACATTTCCTGTTTTAGAACTTAAGCAGAACGGTGAGGTAGAATACGTGCGTCTGAAGCAGGCAGGAACCACTCCTACACTAAAAGATATGCAGTTGTATCTAAAAAAACGCTCTCCACCGACCCTGATCACCAGTTACCCTTACGGATTACAGCGTATTAGCATGTTTGGATACGCAAAAGGGAAGGATGATGAACTCTCGCAGCACCAACTTGCTCCCCCATGTGAGGTCTCAGAGCTATATGGCAGTATTATTCTGGTAGCACATTCAAGCAAGGCTCCATGGGATTCTTCTACGGCGGCAATTGATGTATTCATGCCGGCTCACTATGAAACTCTCTATGAGAAGGCCTGCTCGGGTGAGCTGGAAGAGGAGGTCGATGAAGATGCTGAGGCCGAGGCCGAGGCAGATGTGGATGGAGATGAAGTTGCGGCAGATGAGGAGGAGGCTGTGGAAGATGAGGACGAAGAAGCCGAAGAAAATGTTTTGGAGGATGAAACTGGAGAGGGTGAGGGGCTAGATGCGGTGGAAGAGGAGGAAGAGGTGGCCCCTAGGGCCCGTGTCAGCCGAAAGATTATCAAACCTGATCCTCAACAGTTGCAGTTTCAATTCAAGTCAGATTTGTCTCAAGAGGTCACACCAAATGTTCATAGCGTACAGGGCTGCCCGTATAGAAAAACTGCATACGATGCCTTCGTAACACAGCTTTCGGAATTCTGCTCTAAAGAGGATATACTGGAACTTGAAATGGGAATTTATAATGCTAGCCTTGACGAAGCCAAGCGGCGTCTAGTGCCCCTTACCTGGAAACACGAGACATTCCGTTGGATTTATAGCATGATTTCCAAGCGCACGGTTTCCAACTTTGATCCAAATTCATACATCGGCAATGATACTCTCATGCAGAGATGGAAAGAGGGAGAGTTTGCCCTTAGCGCGATCGGATCCTGGACTGCATATGAACTAAATCCGAATAAATGGAAGGATATGAAGGACCAGCAGATGCGGCGTGAGCAGCGTATTCTGGAGGGTAACTTATCCATGGCGACCGACCGCTTCCGTTGCTCCGGCTGTAAGAAGAAGATGTGTTCGTACTACGAGTTGCAGACGCGCTCTGCAGATGAGCCCATGACGATCTTTATTAAATGCTTGAGTTGCGGGAAGCAGTGGAAGCAATGAACTTTTAGGAAAAGTTCGCAAAAGGGCACTTTTAGAAAAAGTGCGCAAAAGATGGTTTGTAGGAAAACTGCGCAGAAATCGTGGCTTAAATGCAGTATTAGTATTATCCAATATAATGGATACTACTACCTCTCAGAAGCCTGAGCCTGTATCTGATCTAAAGCCCTTTAATCAAACGCCCGGCTGCCACCATATTCTCAAAGATGTATATTCCTTTTTTGGCAATAATGTCCAGAATTCAGTAGCCGTGTATGTTGGTGTAGAGGACTGGAAGTCAGATCTTCAGTTACTAGAGTCCTATGCCTTCCCTACGGTAGTCTGCGACCCGTTTTACAAGCAGGAAGAGTGGTGCGCAGCGGTTCTAGAGAAACGCGGAAAACTCATAGACTGGATGAAATATCTAAAGGAGTCAGACTGCGGGTCACACTTTGTAAATCCCAGATGGATTCAGCCTATCAATGACTTTGTCGGCCTCCATGATGGCACACGCACACTAGTCGATGGGTCAGATGAAACATGCATGGTAAATCGCCCCGTATCTAGTTGGGATACGCTCATAAACAAGGCTGCCGCGCTTCGTAATAAGAATGCTAGTACTGCAGATGTCAAGCCCCACTTTGCCCTCTGTAAGATTGAGCTATATAATGAGGAAGTTGGCATCTTAGCGTCCCTCCTGGCCTCAAACCACCGCCCTTCCATTCTGTACCTTCGTTGGTCTGCATCTCCTGATGAAAGCCAGGTGCACTGCCAGGCCGCTGGACACCTTCAGAGTTCCGGATACCGTCTAATCAGTATAAATTCAAATGGCTACTTTTTATATCAGTACAGTGGGCAAGACATTTATTCCTGCTGTTCATGGATTAATGTAGGGATGCGTCATCCATTTATTCAACAAATGCAAGAAGAGGCGACCAAATTTATTAAATCTCAGTTGCCTGTAGTAGGGGCGGTTGCCAATGAATCGTCTTCTTCTAAGTAGTGTACCGGTTGCAGAATCGGAGCTCTATAAATTCCGTTCCACACGTCTTATTTCATTATACAGGATATCAAATCGCAGAGCAACCACACTCGCACACCTCCATAAACGAAATGTTGCCTATAATCAGAAGGGCATTTCAGATGCCAATAACACAATCCCGGTACATAGAGAGTTTTTTAAAACTTCCAATGTCAGACACCAGGCGACCAGGAAACGGCTTCTATCAGTTTATAAACCAGAAATGGTTGAAACAGGCGAAATTGCCATCTTGGCTTAGTGAATACGGAGCCTCCGAAGAAATTGAGTCACACAATCACAAAGAAATAAAGAAAATACTTGATAAATGTGAAGATAAACAGCCTAGTATTGGTGAAATTCCTAAAGATGCGCAGGAGCATATAGGATTTTTTCAACACATCTGGAAAAATCGTTACTACGCAAATGAACACGCCTTTATACGAATCTTGATTAATCAGATATTAGATTGCCGAGATATATCAGATTTTTCTTTCCTATTAGGATCACTTTGTAAGTCTGGTGTTGTAGCGCTTCTTAGTTTGAAAATTAGAGAAGAACATAGAAAGCCATATTTTTCCAGAAAAACACTTATTCCCGCCGAGCTCACCTTGCCCGATTCATACTTTTCTGATAAAGAGGGTCAGCATAAAAAGACACGGAAAGCCTACGAAGAATACGTAAGCACCTGTGCTATAGAACTTGGATTACCCTATCTAACCCTGGTGATAGATGCTGAAAAGGAATTGGCGGAAATAATGACTAAAAATGACGGGTATGAGGGATCTAGAGAGTTGAGAGGCAGAGATTTAATAAATATTTTTCCCGAGTTCGGCTGGGACGAATTCATGAATGGTATGGGTATGTCTAATAATTGGCGCCAAGAATATTGGATTTTGGAGTATCCATTATGTACTAAAAGGCTCTTGCAATGGTTTTGCAGGGCCGAAAAGGAAAAGGTCGCCGCACTGTTAACCCTACGCCTTTTAAATATATATAGTGAATACTTACATCCAAATATTGAGGCTGCGGCGTTCAATCTGTTTCAAAAGGAAATGCGTGGTATTAGCGTCAAAATGCCCGATGAACTCCGTTTTATAATAGATATAAGTTCTGCAGTACCATTTGCGCTTTGTTCTGAATTTGCTAAAATACAATACAGCCTACGAAAACAAAAGGAAGTTGAGGAACTTGTTGAAAGAATAAAGGTTGCCGCCATAAATACTATGCGTGTAAATAAGTCACTGGCGAATCGTACTACTGCGCGCGTTATTGAGAAAATACGCCGTATGCAAATAAATATTGGTACAACAAAGTCAGAGTATTTGCCTAAAATCCCCTATTACCCTGAAAGTATAATTCACACAACCATGTCAATCGTTGGCACACAAAACGCAGATTCCTACAGAAAATCTGGCCATCCTAGTGAAAGGTCTACACTTACGTACCCATGTTTTATAGTAAACGCATCCTATTATGAAGAAACCAACCAGATTGTTATACCATGGGGTATTCTACACCCTCCATTCTTTGTATCTGATGCCCCTCTAGGCTGGAATTACGGGGGAATCGGCGCAACGATAGCACATGAGATATCACATGCCTTTGATATAGATGGGAGTAAGTATAACCCTCGGGCGCAATATAAGCCATGGTGGACACGGAAAGATCGCCTGCATTTTAAAGAGAAAACGCGTAAGATGGCTAACTTCTTTACGAAACACAAGCGATTTGGTATGCATCTCAACGGCAAAAAGACGCTGAGTGAAAATTGGGCAGATTTTGGTGGCATAGTCATCGTGTTAAATGCATTGAAGGATGAGTTGAAGGAGAAGGGTATAACAGAGGAGCAGAAAGTAAAGGAGGCGATGAAAATGCTGTTTATTGGCTATGCAGTTTCGTGGAGAGATAAGATGCGGAAAAAGAAGGTTATATACAATATACTAAAAAGCGTGCATTCCTTGCCTGAGGATCGTGTGGATCTGATTGTGCCACACTTCCAAGAATGGGTAGATGCGTTTGATATTAAGGAGTCAGACCCGCTTTTCATACCAGTTGGGGAGCGGTTAAAGTTTTTCTGAATAAATTACATATATTAACGTGAGGTATACTTAGTATATCTCAGGTTGATATTTTAGTCATTCTAGAAATTAACGCCGATTATGCCTCTGCCGATTACGCGTCTGCCTACTTTTCTTTATCTTACGTTTTGTACCGCCACGAATAAGCTTCGGCGTCATCACCCTCGTCCAGCGCGCATGTTGTTTCGGGGGCGTGGCTGCGAGCTTGAGTGGTGCTGGTGGCTGTACTGGTGGCTGTGCTGGTGGCTGTGCTGGTGGCTGTGCTGGTGGCGAGGGCGGCGGATGGGAAGGCCCGCTGTTATTATTATTATTATTGTTATTGTTATTATTATAATATTTGTTTCTTGGCTTTACCGCCCGCGCTGCCATGGCTGCACGTTCGCTTTCCTCTTTTGCCTGCTTTTTCTCTGCCGTTATTCTGTCGATCTCATGCTGTAATGCCACCTGTACCTGTTTCTCCGTGGCTGTCCGCCGACGATATGAATCAATTAACTCTTGCATCGCCACCTGCCACCGTCTATTTGTATCAATCTGTTCTTTCGCCCACCCCGGAGACCGCGCCGCCTCATCCCGCACGCGCCTCGCCTCCGTCTCCGCCGCTATCGCCGCAGCTAACTGTTTCAATGCAGCATCGTCTGCCCTACGTGCATCCTTAATCTCAGCCGTCTCCAAATTATTTTTGCTAGACATCCTCTACGTTCTATTCTTACCTCTAAAATATGCATGGTCTAAAATGGGTATAGCTTCTATTTAATAGAATAGATGGAACCTAGAAATATGAGTAAACGCAAGATGTCCTCAGAATCCATGGATTTGAACGCGATACAGGTGCCCTATATGTACATACATGAACAGTTTGGCTTCTCCGTTCAGTCCATTTATAGGCGTTTTATGACAGAGTCAGATGCTGATTTGGGAACATATCCTGATACGTTTCCAAATAATATCCAAGAACACTTCTGGATTCAACCAGGTGAGCCCACGGTGAAACCCTGGATTTCCCTGGGCAAATTAAACAACGGGCATTATTTCTATTTTACAGCCTTTTCAACAAATAAAGATGGGCGGTTCTATGTGAATACGGTCACAGAGGAAGTGGCTGTGCAAAAGGTAGCGCCTGTTAAATTTGTGACCCCTTCTAACCCAATGTTTCCAAATATTGGATTATCTGGTACTAGTTTCTTACCCGAAATTCCAAGTGCTCGTATACCTATACCAACTGTATTAGAAACAGATACCGTTTCTACGATTACCGTTGTAAAATCCATAACACCCGTTATAGCGGGTCATATGAATCTCTGGATATCATGTAGGTTCAATGATATTATAGAATACTCCATGGATTCAGTCACCTATGAAAAATATATGGCCGAAACGGTTCCTACAGAATGAGAAGGTCAGATAGGCGCCACTTTTCAAATGTGCCGTCGGGCATTGGACGCTTTATGATAATAGGTAGGCGTCTGGCCTCTAATTCAAGTCGCGCAATCTCCCGCAATTCAGTCACATGGGCCGGTACAGCGATATAGGGCCTGGCACCCATACTGAGTTGATGTGTTCGGAATCCCAAGATATTTGTCTTTTCAAATTGGGTGAGAAAGGGTGCGCTTCGGTGGCGTGGATCCGCCTGACCATCAGAATTAGTGAATGTCGGAGGCACATTTGTCAGAACAATCTCCATCGCCACACTTTCAATAGTATCAAGAAGAGCCTCTGGGTGGAATCTCAGAAGCTCTCTTCCCAAGTCGCGCTTCTGCTCACCCTCTATATGGGCATCGTCCTCAATCTCCTGCTCCTCATCATATTGATCACCATCCGCATCGTATTGCTCATCGTCTGCCATACCTATATTCTGCTATAGGTGTTGATTCATTTTTTAGGCCACATTAACTCATAATACACTCACCGTGCAACCAGAAATTGCCCCCTGTTTCTGTATTTTATCGACTTTATCCTTTGGAAGATCTTTATAAAAGTTATCAGTCAGTACATTTTTTTTATTTCCAAATATTTTTTTCCTCGTATTCTTTAAAATATCCAAAACAATATCACCATGTTTTTCCTTTTTTATCTGTGCCTCTAGTGATTTAGGGATTTTAGATCCTGCCTGAAATATCGTATTTTTGCAAGAAGGATTACAATACCCCGTTACGCAACCTTCAAGTAATTTTTTATCTAATGTTTTACTATTCCTTGTAGATTTTATGATATTTTTAATTAATTTTTCTAATTCCTTGTTTTTAAGCCCCCCTTTAACTTTACGGGTGAGGTTTTTAGTAAGTGTTTCTGTTAACTGCTTTTGCCGTAATATAAATTTAGGACAATACCTTTTTTTACAGCGTGTTACTGATTTTTCACTGTTATTCATATCTACTGGTCATCCATATTATAAATGTGGATTGGCCTAAAGTTGAACACCCCAATTTATTAACATAGGGTATGTCAGCCGAAGAGTATGAAGTAGCAGAGTACGAGAAGTTTGACGATATGGAGCTTCCAGCCGAGTTGCTTAGAGGAGTCTATGCATATGGTTTTGAGAAGCCATCCAATATTCAAAAAAAAGCTATTAAGCCAATTGCAGACGGCCAAGATATTCTGGCACAGGCGAACTCGGGTACGGGAAAGACAGGTAGTTTCGTCATTGGTAGCTTAGCGCGTGTTGATATTACTCTCCAAAAGGTCCAGGTTCTATGCATGGCGCCCACTCGCGAACTTGCACAGCAAATCCATTTTGTAGCATCTTCTCTAGGCGGAATGATGGGCCTGAAGATTTATGCTGCTATGGGAAAGACGCCTGTTCGCGATGACGTGCGTGCCCTAGAGCGCGGCGTACACTTTCTCGTTGGCACGCCGGGCCGCATTTATGATCTGATGAATCGCAAGGCCTTTACCACCGAGCATATTCGGGTTATTATTGTTGATGAGGCCGATCAGATGTTGGAGGACCGATTCAGGGAACAGCTCCAGTATATCCTGGCCATGGGCTTTCCATCCACGACCCGTTGTGCGCTGTTCAGTGCAACGATGAACCCGAGCGTAGTGGAATTCGCCGAGGGGCTTCTGGTGAATCCCGTGCGCATTCTTGTACCGCCCGAGGAGGTGAGTCTGAAGGGTATTCGGCAGTACCGCGTAGATCTTGAGCGTGAGGAGTGGAAGTTTGAGGTGCTTCTGGATCTCTATAAGAATCTCAATATTGCCCAGGGCCTGATTTATTGCAATAAGCGGCAGAAGGCTGAGTGGCTGGCTGAGAAGATGACAAATGCAGGCTTCCCTATTACCTGCATTCACGGCGACATGGATGTAAAGGACCGCATGGATCGTATGACCTCATTCCGGAAGGGTGAGACGCGCGTACTGATTAGCACGGATCTTCTTGCTCGCGGTATTGATGTACAGCAAGTAAGCCTGGTGATCAATTATGAGCTGCCGACACAGATGGACAATTATATTCACCGCATTGGTCGCTCTGGCCGTTTCGGTCGCAAGGGTACATCCATCAATCTGATATCAAATGAGGACAAGCGGCTGATGAAGGATATTGAAGACCACTATGCTATTACAGTGGAGCAACTGCCTGAGGATCTGCGTATTATGTCACTCTAAATTATTAATGCGTAGCATGGAGTGCTTAAATTAAAATATCCAATATAAATCATATGAGTGTCGTTTTGGATGAACGAGACTTGTGTGATTTAGAATGTCTTGCAAACGGGGCATTCAGCCCCCTTACATCATATATGACACGTGCCCAATATGAGTCCTGTCTGTCATCATTGACCTTGGATGGTACCACTATTTTTCCCATTCCAATTGTATTAGGGCTAGAAAACCCTGTTGATATAGGAACACGGCTAATACTCAAATCTAAAACCGGTCATATATTTGCAGAATTGGCTGTGGGTGACTGCTGGAAATCTGACTTGGAAAACGAGTGGCAACAGGTATTCGCTACAACGGATGATAGACACCCTTATATAAAATATATGAAGTCTCGTTATAAGAATGGGCCTTTTTATGTATCTGGTGATCTTGTTATGAAATCCAATGAGTTCCATGACACATTTCTGGAATATAGGAAAACACCGAAAGAACTTTCTGAAAGTGGTGTATGGACCGGATTTCAGACACGGAATCCCCTGCATCGCTCTCACATAGACCTGATTCATAATTCGGCCCAGGGAAATCCACCCATTCTTCTCCATCCAGTAGAGGGGGTTACACAAGATTGCGATGTCCCGTTTCCCGTTAGAATGAAGTGTTATCAAATGTCACTCAAATATTTACCACCAGGCACAGTTCTCTCTATCTTGCAACTATCCATGAGAATGGCGGGACCTCGGGAGGCCGTTTGGCACGCCGTTATTCGCCGCAATTACGGGTGTTCGCACTTTATCGTTGGTCGCGACCACGCAGGACCATCATATAGGAAAAAAGATGGCTCGCCCTTTTACCATCCACTCGCCGCGCAAACTTTGGCTAAAAGGATGGAGTCACATATCGGTATAAAAATAGTGGCATCTGATGAAGTATTTAATCTGAGTCAAAAAGTCAATCAGGTTTTTACTGGGCTTCTACGTTGTGAATTGCCCAATAAAAGCCTGCAGCCTATTTCGGGTACTAAATTTCGTGAAATGTTAGAAGCCGGTCAAGATATTCCATCATGGTATTCTTTTCCAGAGGTTGTGCAAACCTTAAAAGACTACTACAATAAACCGAAGGGGTTGTGTGTATATTTTATCGGGCTTTCTGGAGCTGGCAAATCAACACTCGCACAGCGCCTACGTGCGAAATTTCAAGAACGTGAGCCGCATAGGGAGGTAACGGTTCTAGATGCCGATGAGATTCGTCTGAATTTGTCGAAGGGTCTGGGCTTTTCAAAGACGGATCGCTCAACAAACGTACGAAGGATTGGCTATGTTGCATCGGAGATTGTAAAACATGGCGGTCTGGTAATTGTGGCCAATATCGCCCCCTACGAGGAAGATCGGCAATTCAATCGGGCACTTATTTCAAAGGAGGGTCGCTATATAGAAGTATTTGTAAATACACCTATTGAGGAATGTGAAAGTCGCGATGTAAAGGGTCTTTATAAAAAGGCGAGGAGTGGCGAGATAAAAGAATTCACCGGAGTTTCAGATCCATTTGAAACGCCCGCTAACTCGGATATAGTTCTAGGTGTGGCAAGTATAGAGCAGCAACTAAAGGCTGTACTCCATCTTCTAAATTAAGAAATGTAGGCTAAGATAGGCGCCCAATATTAAACAGCGCATTCAGAAGGTCCTGTGTTTCAGATCCGCGTTGTCTCAGAGTACCTCTAGAGGGTGCTCCAGGTGTTGGGGCCTGCGCCGTGGCTACCCTCGGAGGAGTTGTAATTTGCTGAGGTGTTAGATCGGGCATACTTTCGGATATCGCGACCGGTACGGAACTCGGTGCCAGCATCGGCGATACGCGCGCAGGTTGCCTTATATCGTGGCGGCAGGTAGGGCAAAGTACCGAATCATTTAGAAGCCAGTTATCAACACATGACATGTGGAATGTATGATTGCACGCCGCCAGTTTTCTGATTAATTCACCCTGCCGCATGCTGTCCTGACAGATTGGACAGTTGTCTTCCAGATCTTCATCCAAGGTTATCTGCGTAGATGCCCGTTCAATCAGATCTTGAGAAGCACTTACAATTACATCCTGAAATAGGCTGTTTATTCCTGTGGCTCTCGTAACGCGTGCCGGTACATTAATGAATGCTCTTAAAATAGGGGCTAATTCGGGCTCCTCTACTCTAATATGTGTGTTCCTTGGTACAGATACATTGGGACCTTCATATTCTCTGCGTCCGCGATCAAACAGATTAAAACGCCTTTGTGTGGCGCTTTGAACATAGCGTAATAAATCTTGTACGCTATTAAATTCCTCAGGTCTATACAAAATCCGTGGAAAATAGTTATGAAGATCATCTAGAAACCCAACATCATAGAGGTGTTCGTAGGGCATGGGATTGCTTGTACTAGTAGGTGAAAAAAATGAACGGTTCAAATTTACGTAGCCAAGTATCGCGATGGAAGACAAAAAAGGTCAGATTGGCCTGATGAATCTCGGTAATACGTGTTATCTGAATGCCA
>Ga0114975_10002192_pt1 | contig 13450 bp, 15 predicted proteins | sample S_130626_EF_Meta_FD_87031 | JGI IMG/M metagenome (GOLD analysis project Ga0114975, IMG submission 87031) | Freshwater microbial communities from Lake Simoncouche, Canada to study carbon cycling - S_130626_EF_MetaG | ecosystem: Environmental > Aquatic > Freshwater > Lake | place: Lake...
AAAAAAAAAAAAAAAAAAAAAAAAAAAAAAAAAAAAAAAAAAAAAAAAAAAAAAAAAAAAAAAAAAAAAAAAAAAAAAAAAAAAAAAAAAAAAAAAAAAAGAAGAAAAAAAGAATAAAAAAAGAATAAAAAAAGAAATCTATTCAGGTCGTCAGTTTGTTATAATATTTTTGTAATCTTCATATAATTACAAAAATATTATATGAAATCGCGGAACTAAATTGCAACTACACTAGGTATCTCTGTGGATTTATGATATTCATTGGTGCTATCCACTATCGACGCCTTTAAATATTTTACAATAATTGGACTCGTATGTAATAATTCTTCGGCAGGCATTACGGCAAACCATTGGTATTTTGTGCGTCTCAATAGTTCGTCGGCTGGTATATAAATACCGTATACTGATGGAGACAAATCTAAAAATTCCTCTTCCATCAAGTTTTCTAGTAAAATAGGTTTACGTTTTTGACTTTTTACGCCAATTAATTCGCCTCCCACTAATTCCATTTTTTGTATAATGATTTCGTCCATTAACCAATGCGATGCTTTTCCCAAGAAATCTGTTTCGCTACTGAAATGGCCGGTTTGTTCATTTTTCTTCAAATATTCAATGAATTCTTTAATAGATTGGCTATTTTTAGGAGCACCCATCATGGTAATATCCGGCATGAATAAACGTTTATAATTTTCTTTTGCTACATTCACAGAGCGGTTCACATTTTCACATACAAATGGCATACCGTTAGCAATACCAGTATCATATAATGATTTCAAATTTTTTAGGCAAAGGAATGAATTTGGAACTAACATTCCCCCGTAATAATAAATTAATTGCAACATACCAATGTGACGATAATGTGATTTATGCGGTTCGGCCACTGTAGCTAAATCTATATCCCATGAAGGAATAAGTTTACTAAATGTTTCGTCGTCGATTAAGCAAATATTGAAATCATCCCCACAATGATTAATAATTGTTTTGATGGTAAGATGAATATACGGTTGATTCATATCGGTCGAATTACGAGATTGGAATGATTTCCACTTACGCGAGTTTACTTCATACTTGGAATGAATCCAGAGTTTTGGTTTATTGAATCCATAAAGGGGAGAATCATTTAACAAATATTTTTTAATCAACTCATATTCGTCGTTTGTTTCGAATGATTGCTTTATTTTAGGTGCAATATAACTCATTGCAATTACTATACCTAAAACGGCTAAAATTTGATATGGATTTTTTGAACTAAACATTTATATATAGTAAGAATCTATTTTTTTACATAGAATTCAATAATAGATAAAATATTCGATATTATATTCGGAATCATTATATCGTATTTGAGAGGAAAACAATACACTGTTGTTTTTACATATTTGCCGGACAATATTGATAAAGGAATTATAGGTAAATTTGCGTTCTATGTAGAATTGTTTCGATGCATGATAATATTCCTTTATTTTATTACAAAACGATATATGATATTCATGAAAAATGATTTTGCGATAGGCATTCAAATCAATCAAATAATATTTATCGGTCTTTAAACAAACGGGTTCTAATAATTCGTGTAGTATTTCGATTGGGACCTGACTTTTAAAAATTTGTTTCAACATTCTTCTTATATATTTTGTTTATTTTTATATAGATTTATATAGATTTTGGTTTTTTTCTAAATAATATTTTAGGGGGTTTTTATTTTTTGATTTTTGATTTTTGATTTTTTCTAGTTCTATTTTTTCTGGTTCGATTATTTCTTTTATTTGATTTTTTACGATTATTTTTACTGATTTTACCGCCAAACGTGAAACCATTTTTATTAAAAATTTCAGTATACTTCGCGTCGTAACCATCATCAATAGGCACTGAAAATTTATACTCATTTTTTTCATTTTTATATCCATTTATGGTTTGGACTACGAATTCTTCGTAACCATATATTTTTCCAAACATTATTTTTGTTATTTTATCCTTTATTATAATTTTTTCTTTTTCAGTATTTTCCATTATATATCTATATATGTAATATCTTAACATTGAGGATGATGTAGGTGGAGGTAAACCGGTTAACACTAGTATATTTGGTAAGTTAATATTTATATGCGGCTCATAATCTTCTATTATTTTTGTTACATCAATGCCCTTTTCATAATTACCTTTCGTATCTAAACCTGTAATACCAAGGATGCTATTTATTTCTTCTTTTGGTTTTTGCCACGGTAGAGTTTTTTGGAATGGTAAAGATATTTCATCTTGTTCTTTTATATTGAAATCAGTAACCGTCTCTTTTTCGGCTTCACTCAATTCACGGTTAACTACATAAATACTTCTAACTTTAGTGGCATACTCATTAATATTTTTCCAATAAGGTAATTGTAATATATTGTCTTTTCCCATACCTAATATTATAGTTGAAGTTGGATAAAGATTTTTTAATTTATCAATTGTTCGATATGTTCCTGTATCTATTTTACTACCATCTTTATGTGAAGCACATAATTGATACTCTATTTCACTCGCTTCAAAAGTTATCTTATCATTATCTTTATATTTTTCCTTCAATATCTTGCAAAATTTATTTAGTACCGCGATTCTATTTTGTTGTGTTGGTTCTAAATGTGGTTTACTACTACTTAATGCGGTTGGCATGAATAACATTCGAATATTGGAAGTTGGATAATCAATCAGTATTTTTTCAGCAAACATTTCCATCGATGTAAAGTGTCCAAATGTAGGTGGTCCAAATGCGCCTTGATAAGAAAAAACCACATCATATGTTGTTTCATTTAATGGATTCATACTATATATTATACCTATAAAATTTGTACTAAACTATTTGTAAATAGTGCTAATTCAATGACATCCTCATGTACATTATGAAAAATGGTAATATATTTACATAAATAAGGAATTACCCGATATTTCTCTTCTTCGCTCATAACATTCGTCATTTTCACAAAGGTAAAAAAATAATCCAATATGTCGATGACCGAATAACCATAATCATGTATATGATACAATATTTTGATTGCATTGGCCAAATTACCCTCTCGTAATTCAAATATATATTCCTCAAATTTTTCAAAATTTAATGTGCTACATAACCGTTTACAATCCTCCAATTCCACGGACTCTCCAATGATATATATTTTTTCCAAATTATTTATGAGACGGCGTATCGAATGATTCGAAATATAAATCAAATATTCTTGCGCCTCTTCGCTAATTTGCATTTGCTCTTCTAGAACAATCCGTTTTATTAGAGATTTATATTGCAACTGGGTCGGTGGCGGCAATTTGATAATATGAATTCGCGATTGAATGCTCTCGATAACCTTTTGTATATTCGTGCAAGAAGAAATGAAATTCACATTATTCTTGTATTTATCAATGTAATTTCGAAATACTTGTTGACTCTGTTCATTAATCGTATCTATATCGTCGACGATAATCAGTTTTTTCTTGCCGAATATACTACTCGTCGATTTGCAAAAGGTTTTCATTTCATTCCGGAAGAAATTAATGCCCTGCTCTTTCAAATTTGTAATATACAATATATTGTTTTCGGGGAAATTCGCGTCTTTGGCTAGACCATAATACTCCCGGATAATCGTATATAAAAGCGTGGTTTTCCCCGAACTCGTATTCCCTATAAATAACAAATTGAGGTCGTCCAATTGTAGTAAAGTGTTAAATACAGAAATGATTTTCGTGTCTTCAAAAAAATCCTTTATATAATACGGTTTATATTTAGAAATAAAGGTATTCATTCGTTTTGTATTTGTAAGAATATGAAAATAGTATTTATATTTATACAAAAAAAATATATAAAATAGTATTCAGTATTTTACATATTTGTATTTATGCCAAAAGAAACGTATTATGATATATTGGGAATTGCGAGAGATGCCAGTGAAACCGATATTAAAAAAGCATTTCGCTCTCTTTCTCTAAAATACCATCCTGACCGAAATGTTGGAGAGGATACTACCGAGAAATTTCAGCGAATAAATCAAGCATATGAAACATTGAGCGACCAGGATAAAAGAAAAGAATATGAATGCGAGTTGAATGGAACACCATTTGGTCACTTCGGCGGTCCATTTACTCATATGAATAGTATGGATGAATTTTCCGATATAAATAATATATTTAATATGATGTTCAATGCTGGACCCGGAGGCATGGGAGGTATGGGAGGCATGCCCGGTGTAAGGATATTTCATAGTGGAGGTGGCGGTCCGGCACAAATGTTTCAACAATTTCATAAACCGAGTCCAGTTGTAAAAAACTTATCTATTTCTTTGAAACAAGCATATGACGGCGGCGATGTTCAAGTAGAATATGAGAGATTTGTGGTAAATAATAATATTAAATATACAGAAGTGCAAACGATATGTGTACATTTACATAAAGGCGTGCATGACGGTGAAACAATACTGATTGAAGGAGAAGGAAATAGTATTAATGATGTGGTCAAGGGAGATGTTAAACTTACTATACGAATCCAAGACCATCCAGTGTTCAAACGTTTAAATAATGATTTGATTTACAGAAAGAAAATATCGCTGAAAGAAGCATTGTGTGGATTCGAATTCGATATTGAACACTTAAATGGTAAAAAATTGCATTTGAATAATAAATCAAACAGGACAATCATTACTCCTGATACTAAGAAAACTATACCCAATTTAGGAATGGACTGTGAAGGTAAAATTGGTAATTTAGTCATTGAATTTCAAATTGATTTTCCAATGAACTTAACCGACGAACAAATTAATGTGATTGCTGATATATTGTAAGGCAATTCAAAGATAAATATGATATTCGATTTGGTATCATATTTACATTATGTGGTGTTTTATCCATATCCTTATGATGAGATTCTCTTGGTAGGAATAGCTACATCTACAATGTAGATGGAATTCTCGGTAACAATAATATATTCAGTTTCAACCTTGTAGATTTTTGCAATAGGACTTGTATATTCCTCTTCGCTCTTTACTAATAATTTCTCTTGATTTTCTTTTACGCCAATCAATACACTCTTTTCTAAAGAACTCGTCCAGTAGTCAAACATGATTGGTTTGTCTTCAACAATCGCTAATTTAGCTGCATGCTGCAATGTTTTATTTTCAGGTAATCGATATCCATTTGGTTGCGCGGTTCCTCCAGTAGTAGAAGTATTCATTTATATGAAATTATAAAATAAAGATGCTAAAATACTTTAAATACTTATTTTAGTAAATAATTTTTGTTTTTGTTTTTTCCTAAATATATAGAAATGTCTAATCAAATAATTATCGATGTCTACCTAAAAATAATCACCGAATATATTGCTCTCATGGAACAATCTGCAATTGTAAATACGTCACCTGATAAACGTCATCTTATATATGGTGGTCTAAATGCAATCAATCATATATTCAAAATAAATTTAGTATCGAGTAAGAACATTCAAACCACTTATTATTATTGTGAAAAAGCTGGCTATTGCTATTTGGAATATATTGAACAAATCAACAAAACCGACATATTGACCAATTTAAATATTATTGACGTAATCACCTTTGTCTATAAAGAAACAATCATACATAACAATGAACATCCAATACCCAAAAATACCGAGACCTATACTGACATAAACATATTGGTCAGCGATGATTTAGACCAAATGCTATGTAAATTATCGACTATTACGAATCTATTATTACAATGGAACATGAACCGTTTAGACCAAACCATCATTTGTAATAAATATTTGCCGAAATACTTGAAGTTTTTCCTAAATAATCCTCGAGATAGATTCATTGAATATTTAGGAATCGTTTTGGAAAAAACAAAGATGAACGAATCCACCTATTTCGAATTTTTAGAAGAATTTTATAAAAGATTAATTTCAATGAACAAAAAAAATAAATTACCGGACGAAATGGCTATCCGGTTTAAAATCATAAAATTATTGAATTATGCCGATGATACACCCCGATTACCTATGAAAGTATTGGTTAAAACATTATTAATGTAATAGGTTTGAGAAATATTTATTTTCTTTTTTCGCATTTTAATCTTTTTATTTTTTATTACAACTTCTTCCGTCGTCGTGTATATATTTTGATATTCAGTTTGTAATATATTTCTAATAAATTCGAATATGTAGGTTAAAACCTTTTCTGAACAATTACCCACAATGAGACAACTACCGGTGCGGAAAATCATGAAAGAGACCTCCGTATATTTCTTATTTTCACCTAATTCGCGCATACTCATCGCTCTATCTGCCAATAATATTTTTCCGTTTTGCACATTCGTATCAAAACCCAAATCGTGGTTGAAATAGAATTTACATTTTACGCCCGGATAACTGCATGGGTCATATGCGCTTTCTATGCCATATTTATCACTTCGTAAAATAGCATATAATTTTTCGCGATTAATGTAAAATCCACAATTGAAATTTGAATTTATTAATACATTGTCTTCGGTCGAATTTTCTAAAAAATCCAGTTTGATTTCGGTATGGGGGTCCAATACATTTAGTATCATTTCTTTGACAATATCTAACAATCGCGTATTCAATATACCCGGTATTTCCAATTTACCCGTATTGAATACTTTCACATGTATTTCGCGAAAAGCATCATCGTAACGAAAACGTAATATCATGGCAAAACAATTGTAAAATGCATTTTTAATTTTACCGCGACAAGTCATAATGTCTTTTTTAGAGAGACCAATGGTAATTTTACGTTCATCTTTGAATTTGATTCGACGCGCTGCCGGATTATGTATTTGTTTGATTACATTTTCATTATAATAGTCGATATTTTCCAATTTTTTTTTATATTCGGTATATTCTTCCTCCGTTTTGGAAACAATTTTCATCTGTTTTTTAATCACACCAATCATTGGTCGCCAATATTCAACAATAGGTATTTCCCAAAAAACACGTTGAATATCTATTTCCTGATTTAAAAACAATACCTTGGTTTTAGTCGATATATACAGGTCATCACATTTAGGCATATTTGTATTGACCGGGTTAGTGGTGGAATCCTCATTTCGCTTTACTTCCACCGGTTTTTTATTTTCATTTACGGATTGATGTTGACTAGATAAATACTGCAACCATTCATCATCGACAGAAGACATTTTATATTGTTTATATTTATATTTCTTAAATAAATATAAAAGGCTTTATATTGTTTCAATTTTACAATTAGGTGACTATTGATTACAATTATTCATTACAAAAACGGTCAAAAATATTTTGTATTAGTAAATATATAATACAGATGCAACGAGAGATTCATCTACCTAAGAAAATAGTAAAAACAATAGCCATAAATATTGCAAATCCCCGAAACAATTCTTTCTATGAAATACAACCAATTCATAATTGTTTCGACCCCAATATTGCAAATTCTCCGCCCAATCATTTTGTCGAATTATTAAAACATCGAATGGAGAATTACTATAAAAGTGGATGAATCTTATGGTAAAAATAGTATATTAATTTATCACTATCTATATCGACGGCATGCATTATCGTTTGTGCATGGTTCAAAAATGTCGTTGTAATGATATCTCCTTTATTTCGTATGATGTAATTGAAATAGTTCTGTATTATATTCTTCTTATCCATATTATATTGAATGCATATACTATGTATATATTCTTTGACGACTCTCTCGTGATTTCCTTTCTCTCGTAATATATCGTGTAATTTGTCCCATACCACTGATTTTACGATTGAACTGCCCCAATTGTCGAGATTTTGATTTAATTGTATGAAATTAATCATACTACGTATATCTGATTTATAAATATTTTGGATTGCATCGATTGAATCATCATCTATATTTAATTGTTCGGCATAGACAATTTTTTTGATGAAATTATAAATATCTATTTTGGGCAATTGATTAAATCTTACACATATAAACTCGTTTTGTAGAGATTCGTCTATTTTACTTATATAATTGCATATTAAACAAAAACGGACATTTGTAGTGCACGTGTTTAGCAATGTTTTCAGGGCCTGTTGTGCGTTCTTGGTCATATAATCCACTTCATCTAATATTACGAATTTGAAACCTATTTCAAAGAGGTTTTTCGATTTTACAAATTGATGAATTTGGTTGCGTATAATATCTATACCACGTTCATCAGACGCATTTAAATGGATAACTGTTCCTTTAGTTTTCCCGTAATGTTTTAATTGAAATTCGTTGATTAAATTGATGATAGTCGTAGTTTTCCCTGTTCCGGGAGGTCCATAAAACAATAGATTGGGGAAATAGTTTTTGTCCAATATATTTGAAAAAATCTTGCGATTTGTGGGGTCTAATACAATATTGTCGAATTTGTCGGGTCGGTATTTCTCTACCCAAGGGGTCGTTAGTTTTGATTTTTGTTCCATTATAGATTATTGAGTCATGTATTTATGTATATTTTTTTGTATTTATGTATATTTTTTGTATTTATTGAATAATTGGTATACAAAATTGATTTTTATGGAATACATACAAAATAACATATCTACACTACTATTATACAAAAATGTCATGTGGATATTTAGAACTTATTTTAGGACCAATGTTTTCTGGGAAAACCACGCAAATTATACAGCATTATAAGAGCTACTCTTATATTGGTAAAAAAGTGGCCGTGATAAATTATGCGGAAGACAAAAGATATCACGATTCTCTCTTATCTACTCACGACCAAATCATGATTCCCTGCATTTTAGTAAAAAATTTGACAGATATTGTGAATGACGAAGTTATCGTAAATGCGGATGTCATTCTTATCAATGAAGGGCAGTTTTTCCCAGACATATATGAAATTGTATTAGAATTTGTAGAAAAACAACAAAAAACCGTATATATATGTGGATTAGATGGCGATTTTAAACGAAATAAATTTGGAAAATTGTTGGATTTAATACCTTATTGTGATAAAATAACGAAACTAAATGCATTATGTTCGCAATGTCGCAATGGTGAGGCCGGATTATTTTCGCATCGTATTACTGGAGAAACGTCTCAAATAGTGATTGGTAGTTCAAATTATCGCCCATTATGTAGAGCATGTTATCTAAAAATGAATCATTAGAAAAAAATGAACCGTGGATTTATTGATTTTTAAAATAATATAAAGTTTGAACAACAAATAAAAAATATTCCACAAACTTTTTTAATGGAAAACGAACATTTAGATGAAGGTGAAGTTATTAAAAAAAAGAGGGGGCGAAGAAAAAAAGTCGTCGAAGAATTACCGGAAAACATTGAAATATTCATTGAAGAAAAAGAACCGGAAGAAGTCGAACCACATGTTCCTAAAAAACGGGGGAGAAAACCAAAGGGTGGTAAATTAGTGATAAAGCAAGTGGAAACAAATATTCAAAAACCTATGATTACAAATGTGATTTTACATTTGAAATGCTCATTGAATGATTTGAATGATTATACCGACAAATTGAACAAATTAGTTACGGACCCGTTAATATATAATCCATCTGTTCCACCCGAAATTATGACATATGATGACTCCACATGTGGAGGACTTAAATATGAAACAATTGAACCGGTGAATAATGAAATTGTGCAATCCACTGTTCAAATGGCGAATTATGCCTATATACATGAATCGACGCCAAATTTGCATGGTCAATCGCAAATATGCAGTTCATGTAAAAACAATATCAATGAATCGATGATGGAAACCGATGATGACGATTCGGTAAATATGAAGGATATCAATACCAAATTGAAACGGTTGAAAATACAATTATATAAAAATTCGATGCCCGATAAAAAATCGGCGTGTTTTTGGTGCACATATGAATTCGATAATCCGGCGTGTTATATTCCTAAATATGAAATGGACGAACAAATACACGGATATGGTTCATTTTGTAGGCCAGAATGTGCAACGGCATATTTAATGAAAGAAAATATAGACGATTCAATGAAATTTGAAAGATACCATTTATTGAATAAAATATATAGCAAGATATACGATTATAAGAAAAATATCAAACCGGCACCAAACCCGTATTATTTATTAGAAAAATTTTATGGTAATTTATCTATCCAAGAATATCGTAAATTATTGAAAACCGAACATATGCTCTTGGTGATTGAAAAACCGATGACACGAATATTGCCAGAATTACACGAAGACAATGAAGAAATTGTATTGAACGTTTATGGGGGTAATAATAAAACGCAAAATACGAGTGGTATATATAAAGTCAAACGGGAATCGGAAAAACAAAAGGGGCCCAGTAAAACAAGTATTATGCGCGATAAATTTGGTTTAGCATAATAATTCGAAAAAGTAATATAAAAAACTGTTTCTAATTATTTATATAAAAATAAAGAATGATTTCGATTCATATAATGGGTGGATTAGGAAATCAATTATTCCAAATTTTTGCCACGATTTCATATGCAATTCGACATCGTCATAAATTTATATTTCCTTATGCCGAAATTGTATCTGGAAATAGGTCATCATATTGGAATAATTTTTTATCAGCATTGAAAATATTTACTACTGCAAATTTGATTCATCGTATTTCAATTAATGATATTAATAATATGGAATCATGTGGGGAGAAAGATTTTAAATATAATGAAATACCGGGTAGACCAAGTGACAAAACATTTAGATTGGATGGTTACTTTCAATCATACAAATATTTTGAAAAAGAACAAGAACAAATTTATTCATTGATTCGTTTAGACAAACATAAAGAATCCATTCAAAATGAGGTGTGTGATTTGTTGAATGGCCCAACGATTGTAAGTATGCATTTTCGTTTAGGTGATTATAAAAATTTACAAGGAATACATCCGGTTATGCCGCCCGTTTATTTTCGCGATGCATTGTCCAAAATTATAGAAATGGGAAATATTTCAAATGCACGAGTGATTTACTTTAATGAAAAAGAAGACAATGAGATAGTGAATGGATTTATAAATTTTTTGGATTCGCATTTTAAAAACAACGGAAATTGTCAAATAGAATTCGTAAAAGTTGATGACAATATTCCCGATTGGAAACAGATGTTGATTATGAGTTGTTGTCATCATAATATCATTGCCAATAGTTCTTTCAGCTGGTGGGGTGCATATCTAAATTCGAATACAGATAAAATAGTATGTTATCCTAGTGTATGGTTTGGTGAATTGATGCATATGTATCATGGTTATAAAGATACCGTAGATTTATTTCCACCAAATTGGATAAAAATACAAATGTAATTTTCTAATTATACAAAAAATTGAAACGGTTTTGTATAATTTATAAATGATATAAAGCTACACAATATTATTAAAATATTCAAATGAACCCAGTATTACATCGCGTTAACAAAGAATTACGTAATTTGAGCGAAGAATTACACAATTATGAATTGTATAAGGAATTTTATCAATTCATGAAATGTTCGCCAATGGTGCAAGAACTTGTTAAAAAAAATCGTGAATTGAAGATAAAAAACAAAATTTTGAAACAAAAAATAAAAATATTAGAATCCGCTAACAATACGCCATCATACAATGAAAATACGTATACATACCCGGATAGTTCTAAAATAATTCATATAAAAATGGACCCGATTGAACAGGATAACAATGTAATCGATTTAACCGGTATAGATAGTGATATGGATGATGTGCCAAATATTGATTATGTTTTAGAAGAAAATGGTGAAGGTGAAGCTGAAGAAGCTGATAAAATCTTAGAAGATGATGAAGAAGTAGAAGATGATGAAGAAGTAGAAGTGGAAGAAGAAGATAAAACATTAGACGATGATGAAGAGGAGGAGGAAGAAGTAGATAAAACCTTAGAAGATGATGAAGAAGAGGAAGAAGAGGAGGAGGATAAAACATTAGACGATGATGAAGAGGAGGAGGAGGATAAAACCTTAGAAGATGATGAAGAGGAGGAGGAGGAGGAGGAGGAAGCTGATAAAACCTTAGAAGATGAAGAAGCAGAAGAAGTAGAAGAGGCGGAGGAGGAGGAAGAAGTAGAAGTAGAGGAGGAGGTGGAAGAAGAAGTAGAGGAGGAGGAGGAAGAAGTATACGAAGTCAAAATCAAATCAAAAACATATTATGTTACCAATGAAAAAAATGGTGTAATATACAGTATCACCAAAGACGGAGATGTCGGTGATGAAATTGGTCATTATGTGAATGGAATACCCACATTCAAATAATAATTTACGTGTCTAATGTATTTTACGTGTATATTTGTGTATTTTTTTACCACGTCCCCTATATGTTCTACGTTTACGTATTCCACCGGTAACAGGAATAGCAGGCGGCAAAGCAGGTATTTTATTTTCAGTTGCAATATTTGTAACATCTTTTTTTACATTATCAATAATATTTGACAAAAATATTGTATTGTTTTTTTTTAAAACCTCAAATTTATTGGGACTACTCGTTAATTCGTTATACATTTGAATCAAATTTTGGTCACGATAATTACATGTAATATTTTGCTGATTTTGATAATCTATTTTTCCAACAATCACTTCTACATATAAATTTATTTCATATTCGGGGTCTTTTTGGTCATTTGATGGACGAGTTTTTGTAACTAATGTATTAAAATAATCTGCACAACCAATGTCTTCATTTTCATTAATTGCATTTTTGGCTGGTATAACAACTTTTGTAATGAAATCATTACTAGTATTATTGAAATATGTATTCATCATTTTGTTTATTTGGGTGTTGGTAGATTCGCGATTCGAATTTATGAATTTTTCTTTAATAAATTTAACCGTATTTGTAAAGTAAAAATATTTTTCTTTTCTCAATTCATTCATTAAATCCATATTCGACTTTGTTTGTTCTTTGTCATAATATAAATTTATACCTTTTGATTTTTCAAAAAACATTTTTGTTAGTTGGAGCGCTTTAATTTCGTTTGTCATTGTGAGTAATTTTTCAACCTTGATTTGTATAGACGACACGCCAGTAAGTTGATATTTTGAAATAAATTCGTCTGAAAACAACCTTTTTAAAGAATCAATTGAATTCATTACCTTTTTAAAATTTTCTTCTCCAGCTCCAGCTTGAATCTTAATATTATTGTTAATATTATTCATTTCATCTAATATTTTCTTAATGTTCGTTTCTCTCTCTCTAATATATGAACCATAACGACTATCTTTACCTAATGTAATTTTTACATAGTCGTTATATTTTTGAACAAACGGTCTTATTTTTTCTTTTATTTGGTTTGTTGCATTAATAAAAAAATCGTTGTTAGAAGTTTTATCTAGATCGTTTCTATAAATATAAATAAAATCGAATACTCCAAAATCCGCTTGTATTTTTTTTTTTTTTTTTATTTTAAAAAATCCAACCCCTTTTAATTTTTTTTTTTTTTATGGTATTTTTTTTTATTTTTCTCCCGTTTTTCA
>Ga0114975_10002195_pt1 | contig 13439 bp, 16 predicted proteins | sample S_130626_EF_Meta_FD_87031 | JGI IMG/M metagenome (GOLD analysis project Ga0114975, IMG submission 87031) | Freshwater microbial communities from Lake Simoncouche, Canada to study carbon cycling - S_130626_EF_MetaG | ecosystem: Environmental > Aquatic > Freshwater > Lake | place: Lake...
ATTGTAATTGCATTTGTGCGCAATGAATCCACAGTACCTTTAAGATTTGTCGCCATAAAGTTTAATTGACTCCTACCATCTTGAACCTGATCTGTAAGCATATTTGGCAAAATAACATCAGGTGGTATTGTGAATGGAGGAATACCCTCGCGAAGTGGTTTTTCTCTGAACAAAAAATATACAAAAAATGTAATAATAATAATACCTAAAATAGATATAAAAGTTTTATATTCCAGCGTTAATTTAACCATTATAAATATTATGATAATCTACTATAATATCATAATATAATTTTTGCATTTTTATATCTTTATTTACCACCAACTTTACTTTCAATGTTCTCGAATTGACTCATGAATTTCTCGGCTTGAGTTAACATAGGTTCTAATGTTTTCATATTCTCCATTAATTTCTTTTGTGTTGAAATTAATTGTGCGGTTTGGTCTCCTAAAACGTCTAAACCTTCAATTGGAGATGAACTTAGACTTGTTGCGTTTTTTGCTTTTGCGTCTTCCGTTTTTTTTTCTTTTTTATCTTCTTCGGGTTTATCCTCTTCTCCATCAGCATTTTCAAGATTTTCTACTGGTTTTTCTTCTTCTTCTGCATTTTCAAGATTTTCTACTGGTTTTTCTTCTTCTTCTGCATTTTCAAGGCCTTCACTTAAACGAATTCCACTACCAGATCTTAACACATTTGTAGCTACAATTGCGACAACTAAGATTACCATCATGTTTTTACTAAAAAAAGATGTTAAATAACCAACTAATAAGAAAATTAGAATGAAAACATATTCGCGACCTACAGATAAAACTAATAAATCAGCTACAGCTAAAAATAAAACAAAGTACATTACATAACAATTATGCAATAATGCACCATAGTTTAATTTTAAAAAACTCGTTTGAGCATTTTTTAACATATTTCCAATCTTTGTCTTTGCCATGATTTTATTTATAGATTATATCCATATTTTTTATTACAACTAAAGTATGATAAATAAAATAATATATCTATAACTCTAAAAATCACATAATATATATTCACAATCCATTTCTCCAGCATTTACTAAATATTTTTTATAAATCAATTAAACGCATATATTATAATATATATACTATCAAAAAGAAAAATCTAGTATATTTTCTATACTATCTAGGAATAATGTCAACCTCAGCAGAAGAACATATTTTACGCGAATCAACCGAGAGATATACCATGTTTCCTATTCAATACAATGATATTTATGAAATGTATAAGCGTCAAGTCGATTGTTTTTGGCGCCCAGAGGAAGTTGATCTTTCTCGTGATTTAAATGACTGGGCTAGTCTAAATGATGATGAAAAACATTTTATTAGTATGACGCTCGCATTTTTTGCTGCATCTGATGGAATTGTTATGGAGAATTTAAATGTTAACTTTGGAAATGAAGTTCAAATCGCAGAGGCACGTGCATTTTATAGTTTTCAGAGTGCAATGGAATCGATCCATTCTGATATGTATTCTATTTTAATTGAGACTTATATCAAAAATCCAGAAGAAAAAATGAAGCTGTTTAAATCATTAGAATATTTTCCATGTATTCAAAAAAAAGCAGCATGGGCGCAAAAATGGATGGGCGATAAAAGATCATCGTTTGCGTCAAGATTGGTTGCATTTGCATGTGTAGAAGGTATATTTTTTAGTAGTAGCTTTGCATCGATTTATTGGATTAAAAAACGCGGATTAATGCCTGGATTAACCCTATCCAATGAATTTATTTCTAGAGACGAAGCATTGCATACTGAATTTGCAATTTTACTTTATAGTAAATTAAACAAAAAAGTGAATAAGAAACGCGTAATGGAAATCATCAAAGAAGCTACCGAAATCGAAAAAGAATTCATTACAGATGCCTTACCATGTAGATTGATCGGAATGAATGCTAAATTGATGACACAATATATTGAATTTGTAGCTGATCGTCTTTCTGTTCAACTTGGATATGATAAGATATATAATTCGGCAAATCCATTTGATTTTATGGAGTTAATTAGCGTAGAGACAAAAACTAATTTCTTTGAAAGAACCAATTCCGAGTATGCAATGTCGAATTGCAAAAAAGATGATAAAATTTTCGATTTTAATGTCGATTTTTAGTTGCGTAAAATTGATTATTCGTTCATAAATGATATAATAAAAAATAATTATATCATTATATATAGAAAACATCACAAACATCGAAAACATGCCAATAAAAGTGTTTGTAGAAACTATTTCGTACGAAGAATTACAAGATGTTCTCGATTACTACAATGCAAAAAAATCAATCGACGAAGAACCGTTAGAATTATTAGACAGGTGTGAAGGTGGGTTTCAAATCAAAATATCACATATGAAAAATATACATTGCGACGAAAATAGAAAAATAAAACAATTACGTTGGAGCAAAGGATATTTAGTTTCACAATATATAAATTTTACAGAACAGGAGCAAAATCTATTATATGATTCATTAGTTTATGTATTGGGTGCAAATAAAGTTATAATGGAACGTTATTTGCATCCAATAACTTTCAATTAGAAATAAATTATCGTTTACTTTTTACGATAGGATTTTCTTTTATTAGTTTTTCTTTTTTTATTTAATCGCTTTTTATATGTGCGTTTTTTATTTCCACCATTATTTAGTATCTCATCATCATCATCATCAAATAAACTTCTTTGTTTACCAAATAAGTTTCCCTTAATCTTAACTGGACTACTTACAAATCTATTTTCTAATTGTCGTTTTTTTTGTCTCGATTCCTTCATTTCTTTTGCATGTCTCTTTAATTCGGCATTTTGTAAGATATTTTGTATTTTTTCTTCATCTCTTGTAATTTGCTGAACATATTCTATACCATCCATTTTACATATCATAAATTCATCATGAAATAAACCAACTCCATATGTACTCATATTATGTACGGCATATCCATCACAATCGGCATTACTGCATAGATATTGAGACAATATACGATCATTATCACTTTCTGAATCACGTTTTAATTGTCGATTTTTATCATTATATCCATAATTTTTTTCTAAAATATCTTTTATTTCACGATTCGCATTTTCGTATATGTATTTTTGTGTATCGAATTCATCCAATGCTAATAATTTATATGGACGAAGTGTTTTGAATTCATGTATTATGCCATACTCTTTTTCATATGATTCAATATACTCTGGGTTCGTATTCTTAACGCCAAAGAAATAAAATCCACTTGGTCTTAGATTTAACCTAGGATTCTTTTCATCATATATTGTTGAAGCCTTAAATAAAGGAAATTCTTCTGGTACTATATAATAATATATTCCATTTTCTTCTATCTTTTGTATTGTATTATCTTTAAATGGATTTTCTTCTGTTTGACTCATATATAATAGTTTTATATAATATTTCAAAACATAAAAATTGAAATAAATAATATAAACTGTATTGATTATATTATTACAGTGATAAATGCCAAACTGGTGTTATAACTCAGCTACATTAACGTCTCCATCAAAAGATTTATATGATAAATTATTAGACGCAATAAAAAATAACAAATGGTTTCAAACTTTCGCGCCACTAGAAACAGTTGACGATTCTGAGGATGGATGGAATTATGAATCCGCTGTAGCTATATGGAATACTAAATGGCCTCCACAAGATTTAGAAATTGCACTCGAAGATGAAGAAAGTTTAACAATTGAATTATCATTTGATACCGCATGGAGTCCTCCAACTGGTGTATATAGTAGAATGAACAAGAATTTTTCAATTGAAACTACTTCTTATTATTATGAATTAGGGTGTGAATTTTTCGGAACATGTATGTATGCAGCTGAAGGTGAGATGGACGAAATATTTGACATGCCATCCAATAAAGAAGAATTACTTGAATTGCAGAAACAAATTGGAAGTGAATTGAACGATTTCATGTCATCTACATGGGAATGTCTGGAAGAACAATGGGAACAGGAGGACGCAGATGATGACGCAGATGATGACGCAGATGATAACGCGAATAGAGATACCGAATAAATTTTATAATTCAATTGGAATTGCGTAAATCTTTTTTATATAATTTTCAGCATTTTTCGATACAGATTCAAGAGCATAATCATGATATTTAATTATTTTTGTTAAATGAAACAAAGTAGCAGTTTCAATTCGCGAATCAATATCAGCCTGTGTAATTCTAGGAGATGTATCAACTGGTATTTTAAACCCAGGAATATTCAAAATCTCTTTCTTGACAGCATCTAATTTTAATTCTTTTACCTTATCTAAAAAATCTTTTTTCATATCCTCATCTGGAACAACAACTGAATCAGATGCTCGTTGATAATGATTTGCTAATGCCATATTACGGTCTCCTTCCCTTCTTCTATCATCTCTTTCGCGTCGTAGGCGTTGGCGTTTAGTGCCGACATAATGACTAGAACTCTGATCCGAACGGTTAGCAGCTTCATACCATCCATTTGCTCCATTTCTATAATTTTGTGCAATATTACTTAAATTAATCTTGTGTTGTTTTATACGTTCAATATCATCCGCCTTTTGTTGATATCTCTTTGCATTATTCAATATTGTGGGAATATCCGTCTCGGGTTGATCCATTATTGGGCGAGCTGGATAATTCATTATTTTTGTTAAATCATCTTTCATTGGTTTTATCAAAGAACCATCCATTAATTGTTGCAATGTTTTACTTGGAACATATTCATTTTTTGTCAAAATTATCAATTCTTTGTCTTGTTTATATAGAATTGGATAAAGTCTTTTAATATTATCTAAAATGCTGCTTTTAGGATTCATTTTAAACTCGATCGGTTTATATGCTGGATCATAAATACTCATTGCTTTTTCGTGTTTTTGAACATTCGAATAAACTTCAAATAAAATTATCATTTTATCTGAATCCGATGTTTGTCTAATATCCTTCACCATTTCTGGCATAGGATTCATGTAATCAACAAATCCTTCTTTCGAATTTGCTGAAATTCCTATAGAAAAAATTATGATTAATACAAGTAATAATATTATAATGGTTTTTATCATATCTACTATATGTATACAAATTTTTTGTATAGTAATATGCATATAAAGGTTTAACTATATATAACAATAGTCTACACCTATATAAAATATAATAAATGTGCGGTATCTTTGCATTACTAAATAATGAAAATTCTATTCCAGACGAATTGATTAAAACCCAATTTGAAAAAGGTAAAAATAGAGGTCCTGAATTTTCTATATTACAGAACGTATCATTAAAAACAAAATTTGGATTTCATCGATTGGCAATTAACGGCCTAAATACTGAATCAAATCAACCTATAAAAGTTAATAATATAACTCTTATTTGTAATGGAGAGATTTATAACTATAAAGAATTATATGGTTTATTACCAGACGTGAAACCTAAAACTGACTCTGATTGTGAAATTATAATTCATTTATATGAAAAATTTGGAATAGAATATACATTGAAAATACTCGATGGTGTATTTGCGTTTGTACTTTTGGATGATAATTGCAATGCAGTACAAGCCAAGTTATTTGTAGCAAGAGATCCATATGGCGTAAGACCATTATATTTCTTAAAAAATAAACTATTTGGTACACAGAACACAAATGAAAATATATTGGGATTTGCATCTGAACTAAAGGTATTATCCGGATTATGTAATAATACTGTAAAAATAGAAAATGCTTATGATATTGATCAATTTCAACCTGGAACATATAGTGAATATTATTTTACTCATAAAGTGTTATCTTATTGGAAGCCATTAAAAGAAAATGTGAAATATCATTCAACTGGATTCACTGAACTAATTAGTTTTGATAGCACATGCGATCATGCAAATGAATTAAATAACATCCTAGAAAACATCCAAAAATATTTTCGATTGGCTGTGCAAAAGAGGTGTTGCAACACTGAACGTCCGATTGCATGTTTATTGTCGGGAGGGTTAGATAGCAGTTTAGTAGCCGCTCTAGTATGTGAATTTCACAAAAAACACAATTTACCTATGATAGAGACATATAGTATAGGATTAGCTGATTCAGAAGATTTGAAATACGCAAAATTAGTTGCAGAACATTTGGGAACAATTCATACGGAAATTATATTGACCGAAGAAAATTTTGTAAATGCTATACCTGAAGTAATATGTGCAATTGAGAGCTATGATACTACCAGCGTTCGCGCAAGTATTGGTAATTATTTATTAGGTAAATATATTTCTCAAAACAGTAAAGCCAAAGTAATTTTTAATGGTGATGGGTCGGATGAATTGATTGGTGGATATTTGTATATGAGTTCTGCACCAAATGCAATTGAATTTGATAAAGAATGTCGTCGTTTATTGGATAATATATATGCGTTCGACGTTTTGCGTTCCGATAAATGTATATCATCTCATGGATTAGAACCAAGAACTCCATTTTTAGACCGTGCTTGGACACAATATTATTTGTCTATTCCTCCACAATATCGATATCATTCAGGTGAATTATTTGGAAATTACTCACAATATAAAAATATGGAAAAGTTCTTATTACGATTGGCATTTTCATATGAACATAATGAAAATACACATTTACTACCCGAAAAAGTATTATGGCGAACAAAAGAAGCATTTAGTGATGGTGTAAGCGGACAAAATAAATCATTATATACAATTATTCAAGAACATATTGATACAAAGGTGGATAATTTTAAAAGTTTAAAAGACAAATATCATATGATGAAGGATAAAATCGATTGTATAAATACACCAACAACGTCCGAACAAATATATTATCGTATGTTGTTTGAAGAGTATTATCCTGGGTACGCAAATGTAGTTCCATATTTTTGGATGCCGAAATACGTTAATGCTACAGATCCAAGTGCTAGGACTTTAGGAATATATAAAGATGCGATGATGTAAAAGTTAAAAAAAATTATATAATATTAAAGTATATTTATAATATTATATAATTTACCGCATATGTCTACTGTACCTGATAATCCGGATAGTTATATAAAGAATCCTACTGAAATGGGTATTACAGATAAAGGTGATGATAAGTCAATCAATAAAACATTGTCTGCATTCAAAAAATATAACAATGCTTTATATTCTGGAAAAACTACTGCTTTTAAGGTAGATACTAAAGGAGAGCCATTAGGGAATCGTTATTTTGCAAAAGTAAGTGGGGTTTATAATGAAGACGGTGAAAAGGTAGATAGATATGTATCGGTCGATAATATGAAATATCCGAAAGATGTAGACCGCAGATTTAATTTGCAAAATACTGGTTTGTTGCATTCCGCAAAGGCTACTGTTGATAGTATTAACCCATATTCTTTATTAGATAGTGATAAAATGGTAGAAGTAGAAATGAAAAGTAATGCAGATGGAGATATAATTAAACAAACAATTGGTATAGGTGATTATAAGAAAATGGATTGTACTGCTTTTCCAAATCGTTGCAAAACGTATAAAGGAAAAAGTGGGTGTGAACCATGTTTTGTTAAAGAAAAGGTTAAAGAAAATATGCATGATATGACTAGTTCAAATACAAAACACGAACAACAGTTTCGAGATAAACTATTAAATAAACATCATGAGATGAATAACAAACTGTATTATCATGATATTGGAATATCGAGGTCATATAACATTGTCGAAACCCAAGATGTTTACGAATATGATTCTTCGGATAAAGATTCTGTTATAGAAACGGATGAAGGTTCCGATTCTGATAATGATAATAATAAAACCAATATTAGCAATGTTAATAATGTAAACAAATCTGTTTTAACGGTTTACTTAGGTGGATTAACTGTTGTAGGATTATATATTGTTTATCGTTTTTTGAATAAACGCAAATAAATATTTTCATACATATATTTTTTGATTTATATTCTGTATCTTTTATAAATTTCAAGCGCGACTAATGCGCCAAATACTTGTGATAAAATAAATGGAATTAAATCATATACTGGTATTTTATTTAATGATACCATTACAACGGTTATTGCAGGGTTAAAAAACCCTCCTGATATATTTACAGATAATAATATTAGTAATGCCAATGATGCACCAATTGCTAAAGGATTGCCTGTAGCTAAAATTACATACACAAAAAATGCTGTTCCTATAAATTCAACTAAATATTTGTTCATTTATTATATATATTTATATATGATAAAAAATTAACGACGTCTTGTATGCATTAATAGAACATAATCACCATTATTACGATCGCCACCATTTTTTAAATCGTTGTAATTTTGGTTCATAGCACGCTGTTTTCTGTATCTGATATAGTCAGATGAATCTGGGACAAAACGTGGATTGCAAATAGATGCAGGAACACCGGTTGCATCACAACGTTGAGGGATAGAACCTATTGATTGACCTCTACCAGGTTTATCCTGGTTAACTTGGTTTGATCCGCCACAAGAATAATTTTGTCTGTCTAAAAAATCACCTAAATTATTAACAGCGCGAAATTCACCAATGACTCTTTTTCTACCGTTGTAGGTTCCTGTAGCATATGCGGTATTCCAAGCTTTACTTACAATTCTGCGACTCATTGCTTGCTCGGAACTCTTAAAATTATTAATTGTTTGTTGTGCTGAAAATCCATTAAATGGTCCACCTAAGTTTGTTTGTACAGTTTGTGAACTAATTGGCGCAATTATTGTCGTCATTATATTGTATATACAATAATAAGGATATTTTTCTCAGGAATTTTACAATTACTCGAAGGTATAAAACCATGAACCATGGATATAATATAAATGTTATGTATATATGGATAGATCTCTAATAAGAAAAAATATACGGCGACCAAATAGATTGGGACATTTATTCACTCGAAGACGTTGGAATAAACTAAGAGATGCCGTAAAAAATAAAATGTATAAAATCAATAATGAAAATTCATTAAACAACATAATACATGAAGCCAATGTCGATGAAAGAGATAATGCAAAATACGTTGCCACTGAAAATGTTCGATATACGAATGAACTTACACCTTTAATCCATGCTACTATATTTAATCCTTCGCAAAATATTGATAACTATGGGTATCATGAAAACATAAATTTAGGAGAACCTCTAAAAATCGGAACAGTTGAAGGAGATATAAAAAATACGTTTTTAACGCGTATTATGAGAAGACGAAGTTTACCACCAATTGAACCAATACCTGTTGAGAATTCACCGACTGAAAGACAAATTAGTAAGAATCATGCAGGTTCTAAACTAAACCAAAGAATATCATCTAAAAGAAAAAATAAACACGTTAAAAAAACATACAAAAAGAAAATGTATAAGATATAAAATCCAAAGTTATACATATGGAAGATACTGAACCAAATGAAGAGACAAATATGATTCAAAAATCAACGAATCAACATGTGGATAAACTTACTTTAGAACTGTTAATAAATAAGAGTCAATATAATAAATATTTAGCTAAGTCTGACCCCAAAATGTATGAAGAAAATATGGATCATCATCGAAAAATAAATAAATACAAGGAAAAAATATTGAAAATTACCAATGATTATTGTAATAATCCTAACACACAGATTACAACTCATCTAGATGATATGTTCAATGATTATGTAAGAAGTTGTATTCAATATTTTGAAATGAAAGAATTGGAAAATATCGACGATTCCTCTTCAAACCACGCAGACGAAGATACTTTATTTATGAATATAGATGAGAAACACGATAATACGAATCATACCAGTTATAAAGAACCTACGAAGTCATTTTGGGGAAAGGGTGCGAAAAAAACGAATTATATGAATTCTGACTTGAGAGCTTTTTCAGGAAAAAGGTGAAAACTGCGATTTGTCTTGAGGAAATGTGAAAAAAATTGAAATGAAAAAATAATAAATATTTACATGCATAAAGTACCATAATTATTATAATTCTCTTCTAAATTCTCTTCTAAAATGCAAACCAGATCAGGAAACGTTTATAGATACGATGTCGCTCGTCCTACTTTGGAAAAAAGGGTTGAACCAAAGGTGGAAAAAAAGGTCGCACCTAAAGTGGAAAAAAAGGTCGCGACAAAAGTAGAACCAAATGTAAATGTACCAAGTAATTCTAGCGGAGCGGGTTTTGTAAGTGTTCGCGGCTCACGCGTAATAAGTGTTTTCATAAAGCCATGCGGAATCTCAGATGAGCTTGCCAAATTCTTAAATGTACCACTTGGAAGTCAAATGCTACGCACTGATGTAAGTAAGTTAATCAATAACTATATTCGAGTGAATAATCTTCAAGATGTTGCAAACGGTCGTGTAATCAATGCCGACGCAAAGCTTCGTAAGCTTCTTAACATAACCCCTGCCGACGAACTTACATACTTCAACCTACAAAAGTACATGAAACACCACTTCATACGAAACGAACTATTACAAAAGTATGAACTATTAAAAAAGTATTGAATAAACATTCTTGAAAAAATCTAACTAAAAAATACGTATAAAAATATAAACCATAAAAAGGGGTGTATATATTACACCTTTTTTCATTTCAACTGCCTATTAGTTTTGTTGTATATCAAAATAAATTCCTTCATCTTGACCCTCTGGTTTGGAACTAATCATAATATATTTATCATTTTCTTCAAAATTTTCTTCTTTATATTTGTTTATTCTTTTACAATCATAATGTTTATTTAGGGGTGCTTTTAATTTCATAATATATGGATATTGTTTCAATAAATCGCACTCAAAAATATAAAATACATCATATTTGTTGTTTACACTTAATATTCTTTTAGCATCACTTCCTGTTGTAGAATAAGCAATCCATCCATAGTGTTTACTTTCAAATAATACTATATGTTTTTTTAGCATTATACTAAATTAATAATTTATATAATTTTATATAATTTTTATTGAATATATAAACGAATCAGCTTTTTTAGTAAAAACGTCGATTTGTCTTGAGAATGTATAAAAAATTGAAATGAAAAAATAACAAATATTTACATGCATAAAGTACCATAATTCTTATAATTCTCTTCTAAATTATCTTCTAAAATGCAAACCAGATCCGGCAACGTTTATAGATACGATGTAGCTCGTCCTACTTTGGAAAAAAAAGTGGAACAACCAAAAGTCGCACCAAAGGTGGAAAAAAGAGTTGAACCAAAGGTGGAAAAAAGAGTTGAACCAAAGGTGGAAGTCAAGGTTGAACCAAAAGTGGAAGTCAAGATAGAATCAACACTAAATAGCGCAAGAAAATTTGCTAGCGCAAGAGAGTTTGCTAGAAGACCAAGTGGATTTATAATACCACCATCAAGAATCTCTGATGAGCTTGCCAAATTCTTAAATGTGCCAGCTGGAACTCTACTAGCTCGCACTCAGGTAAGTAAGTTAATCAATGAATATATTAGGAATAACAATCTTCAATCTGTGAATGACAACCGCGTAATCAATGTCGACGCAAAGCTACGTAAGCTTCTTAATGCAAAACCTACCGATGAAGTTACATACTTCAATCTACAAAGGTTCATGAAACCGCACTTCACAAGAGACTAATAAACTGACCACTGCATCATAAAAAATAATATAAAAATCGTTAAACATAGAAAAGTAAAAATGGTGTATATTACACCTTTTTTACTTCAACCTCGGATTTTGCGCGACGGGTTTCATAGTTTTTTAGTGATATAATATTATATTACAAATATATATAGTGTAATATAAAATGTATTCGTTTTTTGGTTTAACATATAACAAAAAAACAAGAAATCAAAACAAAAATCAAAATAAAATAAAAAACAACAAAACAAGGAAAATCAACAAAATGAATTGTAGTCCAGCAGTCGAAGGCAAAACAGTTGCTACAAGCAGTTGTTTGACACCTGAAATTTTATATAAAATAAAGCACGCATATAATAACGATCATTTAACCGAGCAAATTACAACTACAAACCCATATGAAATATGGAACGAACTTAAAAATAGATTAACTCTTTGCAATAAAGAGGAATGCTGGTTAAAACAAATCGACGACATTGAAGTGCGTGAAAATATTTATGCGCATATTTTTGCTCCAAAACAGCCACCTGAATGGAAAGAGGATAAGAACGCATGGCTTACTAATTTTGATATTATGGATGTTCTCGAACAATATGAAGACAAGTATAGGAATTTTAAATTGATCGGAACCACATTTATTGACTTTGATTCTAAGATGAAACACGTTGATCGTTGTGTAGAAGAAGAATTGTGTAAATTCTCATTAAGAGAACATATTAACAATAAAATTACGAAAATCGGAATTGTATTTAATTTAGATAAACATACACAGGGCGGATCACATTGGGTATCCATGTTTATTGATATCAAAGAACAAATTATTTTTTATTTTGATAGTGCTGCGAATAAAACACCAATAGAAATGCAACGTTTAGTAAAACGTATTATGGACCAAGGCAAAAAATTAAAAAAGCCAATATATTTCAAATATTATGAAAATTACCCACTAGAACATCAAATGGGAAATACTGAATGTGGTATGTATAGTTTATTTTTCACAATTACAATGATTACAGGAAAAACAGACGGCGTTAAATTCAAAAACAAACAAGAAAAAATCGATTTTTTTAAAAAACATAGAATTCCAGATAAATACGTTGAAGAATTAAGGAGTCATTATTTTAATCCTTAATTTCATGATATTTACAGAGAAATAAATAATATATAAAGAAATAAATATTATATTATTTATTAAAAAATCATGGATGCTGAAAATAAACAATCCTTCAAATACACTGCAATCATTGTTGAACCACGTAAACACAAAGCATTAGAATTTGTATTGAATAATATATGTGATTGTTTATCGGATGAATGGGGAATTATATTATTTCATGGTAAAAATAATAGTGAATACGCTCTTGAGATAGTTCATAGATTGAATATTATATTCAAAAATAGAATTTTATTGGTCAATTTATATATTGATAATTTGAATCAACTAACATACAGTCAGTTATTAGTTAATAAAAATACAATATATGACCATATTGATACAGATATATTTATAGTATTTCAAACAGATTCAATAATTTTAAAAGAAAATGCACACATGATAAATGAGTATTTGAATTACGATTATGTTGGATCGCCATGGTTAAAGTGTAATTATGAACCGACAAAAAACTGTGATTTTATTGGAAACGGTGGTTTTAGTTTAAGAAATAAAAAGAAGATGCTTGAAATTATTGAAAAAATACCATACAATAACGAAAACGAAGATTTGTATTTCAGCACACACTATGATAATATTTTGATTAATAAACCTTCATATGAAAAAGCATTGGAGTTTTGTCTAGGGGAAGCGTATAATTATGAAACTACGTTAGCAGTTCATCAATTTTGGCCTGG
>Ga0114975_10002197_pt1 | contig 13434 bp, 13 predicted proteins | sample S_130626_EF_Meta_FD_87031 | JGI IMG/M metagenome (GOLD analysis project Ga0114975, IMG submission 87031) | Freshwater microbial communities from Lake Simoncouche, Canada to study carbon cycling - S_130626_EF_MetaG | ecosystem: Environmental > Aquatic > Freshwater > Lake | place: Lake...
AATTTTATACGGAGTATATTTTTGAGGTGGAAATTATACGGAAATAGCACGGTATATTTTTGGGGGGGAAATTATACGGAAGTGGGGGATATTTTTAGGCCGGAATTTATACATAGGGGGATATTTTTAGGCCGAAATTTATACGGAATAATTCTATAGGTCTGTATGATTAAGTGTATAATAGGGAGTAGAAGTCATATTGTAAAGAGGGGTTGGTGTTGCATTTAATTTAATAGGAGCTTGCAGTTTACGCGCTTGATACCGACGCCGTGGTCGTGCGCGGCCCCGCCTGAATAAGGCACCTGTGTTACTAAATAATGCAAATAGGAAAATAAACTTAATCAAGAGGTTCATTTTTAACATCAATAATAAAGACCGCATTTGTTTTCACTTTTAGAGAGAAAAAATCAAAAAAAAGAAAAAATTGAAGACTGAGCGCGTGTATTATAATAGCGAAGGATATTCTTCTAAATCTACCTCTACTACACTTTCCCAAAGAAGGAAATGTCTGGCCATATTGACTACACTAACCCCGCAAACTGCAAGCTTCACGCCGCGCGTCTCACCGGTGGTCTGTATTACGCTCCGCGCTCTGACGGCTGCTACAGCATGTATGCGCCCTCCTGTACCGGCTGCAGTATCGGGCTCGCTGAGAATGCGATGTTTACACGCCGTAACAAGGTGAGCGACTTTTGCTTTATTCTTCGCAGTTCTAATACAATTGAAAATACGCGTGCGGCTCTGGATGCTATCGCTGAGATGCTTATCAACGGTGACGATTTGGAGGCTAATGACGCGCGCTATTCTCTAAAGGAACTGCTGCTCATCAAGGACCTTATGGTGCCAGCGCGCCATGTCGGAGATTCTGAGATTGTGAGCGCCGCCGTCTCCGTAGCACAGTCGTCCCCAAGCGATGAGAACAAGAGAGCGGCCCGCGGTCTTATTGGCCGTTCTGTGCGCGAAGGCGGGCTTGCGCACCTCGTAGAGGCTGTGGCGCATCTGGACAGCATGCTTAAGTAAAACATCACACACACAACAACAAAATATAAATAACGGGTCAAGCGATATGGCGTTTTTTACCTCATAAAATATTATAATATTATATTATATTATATGAGTGTTAAAGAAGAGCTGACTTCAGGCGATTTATCATGGAATTCATCTATTGATGATATGCTGGCCAAATGGGGCGACCAGGCTAAATGTTTTGAATGGATGCATACACAAACGTATTCAGACTACGATAGAAAATCGCGCGCTATAATGATAGCATCAAATGTATTGACAGCCGTGAGTGGCTTATCAAATGTATTAACAGGTGGTATTGTAATTGACGGATTTCAGTTGGCGTGGATTTTTGGCTCATTATCAATTCTAGTTAGTATAACAAATGTCCTCCAAGACAAACTTGCTTACACATCATTAGCCGCAGAACATACACAATATGCCGCCGCATGGGGTGCTATACGTAGAAAAATAGAGGAGGAAGTGGGTATCCCTCCTTCATCGCGGAAAGACTGCAAGACTTTCTTAAAATACTTGCGCCAAGATATCAATACTGTATCTATAGCGGGGAACACAAAGATTCCCGAACGTATTAGACAGTTGTGCTTTGATAAATTTAGTAATATCCCCAATTTCACGCTGCCCGATATATGTGGTGAAATGGAACACACAAAAGTCTATATACAGACCGTTCTTCAACACAGCGTTGATACCGAACCTTTAATTGGCGGGCATATTTGACATACTGATATTTTATATATAAAAATTGAAATCATGTTCTACAGCTTGTGTTAGCTACAACAACGAGTCAATAAAGTCGTTAGCACCGAGCAAAAATGGAGTTTATCTATGTCGTCGTTGAGAACGGTGAGGCCTATCGGGCCGCATATACTAACTACGCGGCCGCTGCTGCAGCTGCTAAGGAGAAACACAAGGAGCTGCTGGAGGAGCATATCAGAGATGTTGGCTATCTCGAAGACATTGAGCACATTCTTCGCGACATTAACGTGCCAGAAAACGTGCAGACTGGCATCACCCTTCTCTACGTGGAAAAGGGCATCAACATCTACATCCATCGGCTGCCGATTGTGTCTAAGTAAAAATCAAATAAAAGAAAAATACGCCAATTACTTCAGTTTTTGGATGGGATTGACTCAGTCCCATTATATACTTTTTGCCGCCACTCCTTTATAATAGGACTAATATTATCAGGCACAATTCCGTAAGTTGTGTCGGGATTTTTCAGTGAGAAATAACTAACATATGTTCGTGCTGGATTTGACACACTGAGAATAATTTTTGCATCAAAATTTGCGGCAGAACCATCAGTTACATACATATCTACCGATGAAACTGGTGAAATTTCACAAATTACATTATTCTGTTTTGTCTGGCTAATAATATCATTTAGCAAAAGTGCTTCTGCTTTCTTATAAGTTTCATATGTAGGCATTTGCATTTTGATTGGTAGGTCTACTAGATGTGCCTATCAAATTTATAGGGTTGTGGGAATATAATAGTAGTTTATTGTAGATATGTCTACGAAAACCCGGAATCGCAGAACACGACGTAAATCTCAGCGCGGCGGCGGGTTTAGCCCAGACGACAATATGCGCATCGGTGCATATTTTAAGGCTGCTCCTGGGGCCATTAAAGACCAGATAATTCACTGTGTTTCACAATTGCGTCGTTTCGCTACGTGTTTTAAGATTGGCGATACCTCCCGATTAATGCAATTTAGTTATAATTTAGGGCGCCTGCAAGAATTATGTGGAGAAACAACCCACCCTGAAATATGGTGGAGTCCGGTTGAGAGAATGCTAAACACCAATAACTGGGATGAATTATATGAACATGTTGATACTATTCGGGCCGCAATAGGAACTAAATATGACGATAAGACTTTGGCGAAGGGCTGTTAATTTTCAAGTTTTTCCCAATGGACATAAACGGCAGCGGACTAGTAATAGTAGTGTGATGAAACGATTTGATTTTTCTGATATAAACCTTGTTCCACGTAAATGTATTGTTGATTCGCGTAGCGAATGTAATACATCTGTAAAATTTGGCGCGCATGAATTTAAATTGCCTGTTGTGCCTGCAAACATGGAATGCGTTATTAGTGGTGATTTGGCCTTCAAATTGGCAAAAGCAGGATACTTCTATATACATCATCGCTTTGACGTTGATGCCTTGAGTTTTGCGCGGACTATGCGCTCGCTAAAGCTGCCTGTTAGTATCTCCCTAGGTGTTAATGAAGAATGCTACCAGACTTTGGATTCATTTGTGTCCAATGATATTGTCCCTGATTATATCACAATCGATATTGCGCACGGTCATTGCGTTAAAATGGAGCGAATGATTAAAGCTATTAAAAAGTCCTTTGTGGGTGAAAAGGTGCCCTTTATTATTGCTGGCAATGTTTCCACTGCCGAAGCTGTGGTTGATTTGGAAGCCTGGGGGGCCAACGCAATTAAAGTTGGCATTGGCCCTGGGTCGGCTTGCACAACATATGTTGCCACGGGTTTCGGCAGTCGCGGTATTCAGGCTGCTGTTATTGCGGAATGTGCAAGCGCTCGTAAAAACAGTGAAACAAAAATTGTTGCCGATGGCGGTGTTAAGGAGCCTGGTGATATTGCCAAAGCACTTGTGTTGGGCGCCGATATGGTGATGATTGGCGGAATGTTTTCAGCTCTTACAGACTCGCCTGGCAGCACCGTAACTGGTGAAGATGGGCGTGTATATAAGGAGTTTTGGGGAAGCGCCTCGGCCTTTCAATCTGGGAAAAAATCGCGCATTGAAGGAACAAAGAAGCTGCTGTTGATGAAGCACCATGGTGTCCTTGATGAAATGAACTACATTCAGGAAAGCTTGCAGAGCGCAATTTCCTATGGCGGTGGGCGGGACTTGACTTGCTTCAATGATGTAAAAGTTGTTTATTAGTAATCTAAAAATAGACACTAAAACTATCAGATTACTAATCTAATAATTTTTGTGAAAAAGTTTCTTTTTGTTTGCTTTTATATTTGTTTTTTGCATTTATTGTTGCTGAAACATTACGAGTAGTCGCTGTCGGCAGACTTGTAGCCGCTCGACTCGTCGTCCCAGTCCTCATTTGAGCCCGCTGACTCCCATACCTCTGGTGCATCGCCACGCGCGTCCGACCAAGTCGGCTGGAAGTCGTGCTCCTGGTAATACCGCTGTGTAGGGGGGCGATGGGCCAGCATTGCGCGCATAAAGCTGGAGGACTCACACAGGAGCGCAAGCTCCCGCTCATCCCGCATCCGTGCCTCACGCGCCGCGCGCTCTGCCGCCCGCTTCAAGAAGTTGCCCACAGGCGGAAGAAACATGGGCGGCTCATCCATGACCTGTGGGGCGTCCTTTGCAGCCGCGGTGGCCGCGGCGTCAGCAATTGCGCGGTCGCATACCACCTTAAGCAAGGTGGGGCGTGCAGGGTCAGCCACTGGGGCCTTCTTAGGGGCGGGCGCGGCGCCACCAAGGGCAGGAAAGTTGGTGTCGTTAATCACCACGCCCTGGCGCTGTGCAGGCGGAACATACGCGCCAGGGCGTAGCGGTGAAGAGCGCGTCATTGTGGGGCGGCTGGAGCCAAAGGCGCCATTGCCGAAAGCGGTATTAGTCTGAGTGCGGGACAGCATTTTTGCTAAGTGGACTTGATTTGTTGTTCAAGCACGACCTTACTGTATAAGGGCAGGTTATACTCATTTCAATTTTTCCTGTTTCAAAATATATTTAATAGAAATACACCTAAATAATTTGTAAAGACAAATAGCAGGATTTTCACTGAAAAAGTTTTATTTTCTTTGAAGTTTTGGTGGGACCCTCTTTATGTAGTAAGGGCGTCAGGGTAGGCCATCATCATTGTGCGCACAAAGCTGGAGGACTCACGCAGCAGCCTGCGCTCATTATCAGCACGTGCCTGCTCTGTGCGTGCGGTGCGCTCTGCCACACGCTTAAGGTAGCTGCCAACAGGTGGCAAACGCATTGGTGGCTCGATGTCTTCTGTTGGCGGGGCCTCAGCAACAGGTGGGCACTCAGACACAACCTGGAGTAGACTGGGGCCAACGCTGGCTGGCTTCCTTGGGATAACCTTGCCGCCCAGCGCAGGAAACATCATATCAAAGGTAGGCTCAGTAGCCTTGCGCAGCGCCGGTGGCACATATGCCCCAGGCGCTGCAGGCGGGGCCGCAGCCCGCCGCGTGGGTTGGCGAACGGAGCTAAAAGCTCCGTTGCCGAAAGTGGGTGTAGACATCATGGTCTACGGAGTGGGGGGGGCGCTCGGTACAACAGACACTATCTACCAGTGCTGCTTCCCTTGCTTATTTGATATAAAGTCAATTCTGATTTCAATTTTTTCTATTTATAAAAGTCAAATAACATAAATAGAGGTTATTTTAAAATATATAAAAAATGGGCATAAATCTGAAATACTCCTTTTTATGCCTTAAAAAGTTGACGGATTTCAACAATATGAATACAAAAAATTACAAGTAAAAAATTTACGTGTAATTTTTATAATCTGATTTGTTTTGTAATTCAGATATACTGTTTACCAGCGCCAGCCACCCTCCGCAACAGGGGCAAGGGCACGGGCGTTGGCGCGCTTGGCCCACGCCTTGTGCGCAGCCTCCACACGAAGAGTGTGGCGGGCCGCAGCCTTGGAGCGGGTCATCATGCCAGGGCCGAGCTTCTTGATGCTGCGGGCACGGCGGGACGCAAGCTGAGCCTTGCGATTCGCCTTGGTCACAACGCGACCCTTGCTGTTGCGGGTGAAGTTCTTCTGGGTCAAGCCATTCTTAGTGGCCGCCGCCTTGCCGTGGAAAACCTTAGCCTTTGATCCGACGTTCGCAACTTTGGAGGGCATTATATTCTGTGCTAATATTATTTTTGGGAAATACCGGGGAAAAAAAATCTTTCAGAAAATCAGGATGGGGTTCAAGTGTGACCTTGTAATTGCATACTACAAAGAAGACCTTGGGTGGCTTGAAGAATTTAAAGATTTGCCCTTTCGCAAAATTTTTCTGTATACAAAGGGCAACTCTAAGCCAAAGGCTCCCGTGTCTTATATTGAAGAAAAGTTAGACAATATTGGGCGCTGTGACCATACATACTTATATCACGTTATTAAACACTATGACGACTTAAGTGATGTCACTATATTTTGCACGGGTTCGACTTCACTTGGACACAAATTGGATAAATTTAGACAAATTGTTAAAAACGTATTCAAGACGCACGATTCTGTGTTTTCTGGTGTATTTTGTAAAAGCGTGCGGAACTCCATGTATACATACTATATGCATTCGCATCGGGCTACCTACAAAAATAATCAGGAGACTTCGACCAAAGATGTGCTGAAGCCATCAACCATACGCCCGTTTGGGCCTTGGTATGAGGCTCATTTTCCTGGAATACGGACTACGTTGCTGCCCTACTATGGGCTATTTGCCGTTTCACGCAAACATGTTCATCAACATCCAGTTGCATATTATGAAAAATTAATTGCTGAATTTCCTCGTCATTCAAACCCCGAAGTTGGGCATTATTTTGAACGAGCTTGGACAGCAGTGTTTCACCCCATACCTGCGCACTGCTTGTATGACGAGAAAACGGGGCGGCGGGGGCGCACGCGAAAAGTAGGGAAGGCGGATTAGTAGTTTTAATTTTTAAGCTTAATTTCTTAATGAGATTGCGCTTAACATATATATGAATTATCTGTAGCTAGTATTAGACATGGAGCAAGGCGCACCACCCGTTGAATTGGATGAAGCGGCTGCACCAGCGCCGGCGCCAGCACCAGCACCAGCGCCGGCGCCAGCACCAGCACCAGCACCAGCGCCGGCGCCAGCACCAGCACCAGCGCCGGCGCCAGCACCTGTGCTTAATGCGCGTGCTGCTGCACAGCTGGCCGATAAATATTTACCCGCTGTTGAAGAATATTTGTTAGCACGGTTTGGCGACCAAGAATCTGTGGAAGATTTTAATGCTTTTTTGAAAAGACATAATGCCCTTGTTGCAGGTGGTTCATTGCTAAATGCCATTTATAAGTTTAAAGATGCAAAATATGGCGATATGGATATTTACGTTCCTGTTAAAAATTTTCCGCGATTACTAAGTGATTTTACGACCGGTATTTTTAGACCAACTGAATACAGTACATATGAATCGGGCCTTTACTGCAGTAGCTTCTTGCGACGTAATGGTATCAAACGTGTAACAACATACGCTGCATGGGATGACGAACAAGAAGTTGATTACGAAAGCAGCGTCCGCACAAGCTATGATTTTATGTCTATCAGAACAAAGCGCAGCCCATTAGATGTAGTTAATAATTTTGATTTGACATTTTGTCAGATTTGGTACGATGGGACGCACGTGTATGCATCGCATCCTGCGCACAATGATGCCAAAAGCGGCGTCTTACAGGGAGATTATACAAAACTATACTTGAAGCGCAATGATTTTTTACTCAAACGTGTTAAAAAATATAAGGACAGGGGATTTAAAATTGTATTTGACCCCGCCGTTGTTTCAGATTTAACTATTGAAGACGTTGAAACTGCAGGCGTAGGATGCCCGCCTACATATATAGGGGAGCACAAACGTGAAGATAGCCCTGAATTTTTGGAGCACTGGTTTAAGCGTATTATATTAAAATGGATAACCGGTGTGCGCGACATGCATGATATGTTTAGACCAAAGCGTCGGCGTGGAGATAATGAACTTATATTACGTGTGCCCTTGGGTGAAAAACAGTTTGCTGCTCCTGGAATAATAGAAATCAGTGAAGATAGGCGCTGGAAACATTTAGATATGGAAGGAGAGGATGACGGTATATATACTAATGATGCATATGATAGTGAGGAGGAATATACCGTTGATAATTTTGGGTTAATTACTGCTGAACACTATGCACCTTTAGCACCTGATGCTGACGCTGTTGCGGCCGCCGAAGCGTTGAAGGCCACCATTGCGGCGGAAAAAGCAGCACTGCCTGCAGGTGGGCGGCGGCCTGTGACTGCCGACGAATACAAAATACTTGTTGCAGGGCTACTTAATAAAGAACTTGCACGGGTGCCCATTTCTAACGATATATTATATTACAGAGCCGCCAATAAATTGCTTCAAATGGTTTTATGGCCCGTGGAAAGTGGGTTTCGGCGTAAGCGTCACAGTGTGCGGCCTAATTTGGGCAAATTGCTTGAAACTATGAAAGAGGAAATTAGAGCAAGCAAGGCGGCGCCACGTGGTTCAAGACAGCGGCGCATGTTATGGGCTGTTAAAAAAACATATGCAACACTCAAAAAATACGCGGATTATTTACGAAGCCGTTGCTTACGCGAAGGCGAAGATAGCAATGGACTGGAGGGTCCCTTATACGATATTCACAGTCACCCCATTGAAGCCGGTATGACACGCGAAAGTATAGAACACTATTTGACTGCCTACGTCACAGCCGATGACAAAGACAATATCCCCTGCTTTTGGAAACCTGAAGATGAAAATCCTGGTGGGCACCGTGGTGGCCCGCCACATGAACGCAATTGCCATCACGTGCTAAGCTTGAAAGAGGTGCGTTATATGGTCAGCGATAAGTTTTGGAAGAAATACAATAAACCGCGCCCAACAAAAACGGGACTTAGTGAAATTATTAACTTATATGATATGAGTTTATCAAATACAAAATCTACGGATGAGCAATATGGGGATATATACCACGCAACAATGTGTCCCTTTTGCCTACAGCCCGATGTTCGCGAAGAGGGATGTGCATATATGGGACACAAAAACGTAGAGGGGCGCCCTACGTCGGACCACCCCTATTGTAAGCCAGAGCTAGTGGTAAAAGATATATTGGACAAGTATATTGCCGCGTATAATGAGATTGAACCTGATGCACCGGTCCACATTGAGTGGTGTGTTGAATGCGGTCGGCCCAGTGCTGGACACCAACACTTTGATTTGAATGACCCGCCCCAACTTGTGCCTTATGTATATGGTTATGAGGCTATTAATCGCGTGCCTGACCCGGCGCGCCCTGGCGGTATGATACCTGACCCAGAGCACGAAGGAATGATGATACCTGACCCTAATAACCCGCCAGGGGACATGCCTGAACCCTTACGCATGGTGCCTGACCCTGCTAATCCTGGGCAGCAAATCATTGACCCAGCTCAACCTGTGCGCCGCTATATTAATTATGGGGCGTGTAGTGGTGGCGGTCGCCCTGAGTTATATGCACGTATGCTGGCTGTGCGCAGAGTCTATAGAGATATGGGCATTGATAATCCTAATCATGAGCGGGCTACAGCTGCCTTGGCTGCAGATGATGCACCCAATGATGCCGATTTAATGAGAGAAGGCGCTGCCATTTATGCTCAGGAGTTGGCCTCAAGACATTGGACAAACGCGCCGCTACCTGCAGAAAAACTATATATTGACCCTGCATACGGCGCGCCTGACCCTGAAGAGGATGACGACGACGACGACGACGACGATGACGATGACCTGGATGAAGCTGCAGCAGAACCTGAAGCAGGCCGTGAAAAACTTGCTATTAATACCGAATTATGGCAGATACTATACGATGCTGTATTAATTGGTATGGATGCCGAATGCGTTGATATATGGAATGGAGGAGTTAGAACCGGTTTACAGGCTGCCCGTGAAGTTCCTGAGGAGGAGGCCGAAGTATTTATACCTGCTGTTATACTGGCTATTCGCACTTGGTTGGACTTTGATAATGCCGCCGCAAATGGACACACAACTACGCGCTTACGGAGTGTAATTAAACGGGCATTTAAGGCAGGGGTTGATGTTGGTTTGGACGATTTACCCTTTTTAGACGCCGAAGAAGATATTCAAAAAGTTATTAATTTGAAATTAGAAGGGGAGGCCGACGATGAGGAGGCTCAGCCACCTGCTGCAGGGCCTAATCTTGAATTAGAGGAAGCCTTAGGGGTGGGGCAAGCCCCATTACCTGCCGCTCAAGCAGAACTGCCTGCCGCTCAAGCGCAATTGCCAGCCGCTCAAGCGCAATTGCCAGCCGCTCAAGCGCAATTGCCAGCCGCTCAAGCGCAATTGCCAGCCGCTCAAGCCCCTCATGGTGGTAGACGTACGGGGCGTGCCAGACCTCAAACTAAACGCTTAACACGGCGCAGATAAATTATTTATGTATTAAAAATTAAGCGCATCTCTGATACGGCTAATTTTTCGAATAGTTTATTTAATATGACGTAAAATCGAATTATAGGAGATTATCATCAATAGCCAAAAGAAACCACCAGTCATGCTGTAAAAGGGGTTACAGATGAGGGCCTAACCTCTAAATGAAATGGGGTTTAACGCGGCAATAATTTTTGAATTTCTATGTCACACGGGTCCAAACAATAAGCCCATGAGGGCAAGGGGTCTTTATTCAGAGGGCCCGCGTTTGCTTCTTCTACTTTAGATTTCTCCATTACTGTTTCATGTAAAAGACTACAATATTTGTATTCAAGGTCCTTAATTTCTTTTTTAATTTCATCTATATCTTCTATTTTATCTAAGTTTGATATTTCTTCCATCATAGCAATATGAGTTGAATCTGATGATAAATCGTGTAAAAATAGATGCAGGCTTTCAGGGCGTACCACAGATACACGTGCTGTGTATGCTCTAAATTTTTCTAAAAGGGGTAGCTTTGATTTTAGTTTATTTAATGCAGTTTTCAATATTTCTAATTCAGCCATTATAGGATTTAATTAAATAATCTATATATGCTTTAAACCGTGCGTTTATACCAGCGATACTATATAGGCTAACTGTCCGTATCACAGTACAGGTATGCAAATACTAAACAAAAATTTTGTGTTTATTTTTGAGGTTTATTTTTGAGGTTTAATTTTGTATTTAGCTTTTTCTATTTGGCTTTGTTCTGTCTTGTTTTGGTGGTTCCTGCGCTAATCAGGGAATAGCGGCAGCACGCACACGCTCACGCACAGGGTCGTAGCGCGGGTCCTGAAGCTGCGCGCGCAGCATTGCAGCCGGCGTCAGCGCATCCGCACCAAGGGTGCTTAGGGTCTTCAGAAGCGCGGGACTCCAGCCACTCACGTTGACCACGCCGTCTGTGTCAGCCGTGGCGTGGAAGTCCTTATAGGACGCCGCCAGGTTCCAGATGACAATGCGCGGTGCCGCCCAGCCGTTGCCGTCGCCATGCAGAAGCTCACCGTGCTTCACAAAGGCGCGGCGCGCAATCTGGACGTGGCTCTCTGCAGGCTTGGTCTTGACAGCCTGGCTGTAGCGGGACCCAGTGTAGGAGCTATACTGCCCGTGGCCGCATGCCTGGTCCCAGCCCATGTCCGTCAGCACAATCAGGTCCTTGGGCTCCGACCCAGGGGGACAGCCACTGTCAACCATGGTCTTGAGGACAAGGTTGTAGGCGGCCTGGAAGTCCGTGCTTGTGCCCTGCGCCAGGTTGATGACCTCGGACACACGGCCCAGCAGTGTGGTAGCCGTGAAGCGGTGCAGCGTCGGCTTGCTGTCGAACGTTAGGATGCAGTCCTTGAATGGGCCCGTGTTAAAGGTCGCAATAAGGATGCCCAGCGCCATGGCAATCCACATCTTGTCGCCCATTGAACCGCTAAAGTCGCACATGGCAAGTGAGCGGCCCAGGCTTGTGCCAGCTGACCGGAGCCCATCAACAATTGAGAGCCACTGAGCCTCAACAGAAGCCAGCTCCTCAGGGGTTAGGGTCTGACCGTGGCCGCCATAGTGGTTGCCGGTGGTAGCGTAAATGTGCCCCACAATCTTGCCCACCAGCTCGTGGGGATAGACCGTGTCGGCGCCCTTGACCTTTGCCTCACCGCGCGACGCCTTTGCGAAGTGCTCCGTGAAACGGGCTGCACAGGCAATGCGGTCAAGGTCAGCACTGGGGGCCTTGCGCCCGTGGGTGCCCTTGACAGGCTGGTTCAGAAGCGCCTTCACCTTTGTCTTCAGACAGCGGCCGGGCAGCGTGGCGGGGTTCAGAGAAGACCAGTTCTTGGAGCACATGGCAATCTCAGGCGTGTTGAGTGCCTTGTTCAGGGCGCTCAGGCGCTTGCGATAGCGCTCCAGCGACTTGGGGCCAGGGCACACAATGTGTGCGAAAAGCCGCGCCTGTGCGCTGGTCTGGGCGTCGTTGCTGTGCTCACGGGGCGCCCACTTGGCCAGCAGGCTCAGCGTGGGAGCGGGGTCGCCTGCAGCACGGGGCGCCTGAAGCGCGGCCTCATCCTTCAGCAGCTGAGCCTGTGCAACGGCAAAGGCAGCGTTCTGAAGGGTTGAGTCAGGTGCAGTTGTGCCCGCCATGGCAATGGTGAAGATGTCCGCCCAATAGCCATACTCTGGCACCAGGTCCAGGGTGGCCTTTGCAGCCGCGGGAGCAGTGCTGTAGAGGCTGAGCCACAGGTGCTTAAACAGGTCCCGCTCCCCCTTGCCGCCGCGCACGTCGCGCGTCTGGAAAGCCAGGACAAAGGCATCCTCCAGGATGCTAAGGCGCTCCATCTGGCCCAGCGTGGCCGAGCCACGGAAGATGTCCTTGATGGAGGCCGCAATGGTCTCCTGGGCCAGGCCGCGGTTCAGCATGACGCTGAGGTCCAGCAGCTTGTTGCCCGTTGTCTCGTATACGTCCGAGCCCTTAACGCCGTGAGTCATCATAGGTGCGCTGGTGGAAGACATTTCTTTTTGCCTTCTTAACGGGGTCCTTGTAGGAATAGGTTTTGTTTTTAATAGTTCAATTTTTTGGCTTTTCCAAAAATAAACGTACAGTTAGGGGAAAAATGGTCCTATGGATTGCCTTTGATATGGACTCTACCTTGGGATACTTTGAATCGGTGTCTAATTTTTTAATATTATTTGCTCCGTGGCTTTTACAAGAAGTCTATCAAACACCCTATTATAAGGGGCCTGCATATCCCAAAATTAAGGTGTCTGACGAAAGTCATGGCAAATTATTTTACGCCCTTCGTGCCTTTGTCAAAGAGTTGGCAGCAAATGAAGACACAAATCGTCTTTTGCGTCCCGGTATATTGCCTATTATAAAACGACTTTTAGCCGCGAAAAAAGCGGGGCAAGTAGGTGGATTAATGATATATTCAAATAATTCGTCGCGGCACATGTTAATATTTGTCAATATGCTTATAAAGGAAATTTTAGGCGTTGAAGAAAATATCTTTTGCCCGCTTGTAGATTGGTGGCATCAGATTCGCGACAAGGAATGCCGCGCTAAGGAAGGCCGCGCTAAGGAGGGCCGCGCTAAGGAGGGCCGCGCTAAGGAGGCTGCTGATTTAGGTATGGGACCGAAAACAATTGGCACCATACAAACCGCCTTTACAACTGCCGCCATGTTTGAAACATGTGGCTACGGCGTGCTTACTAAAAAGGACGTTGCTGCCG